>Ga0131853_10003832_pt1 | contig 26995 bp, 26 predicted proteins | sample TergutLab28metaG_FD_92764 | JGI IMG/M metagenome (GOLD analysis project Ga0131853, IMG submission 92764) | Labiotermes labralis P1 segment gut microbial communities from Petit-Saut dam, French Guiana - Lab288 P1 (version 2) (version 2) | ecosystem: Host-associated > Arthropoda: Insects >...
CTTGCACACGTTGTTGACCTCATAAACAACAGACCTCGAAAATGCCTCGGTTGGTTGTCTCCATATGAGTTCATTTGTTGCTCTTGACTTGACAATCTACCGTGGCAGGCGCAGCCTGTCGGAGGATTTCTACCACCGCTAGGCAAGTTAACATTGTAGGGGCGGATTCCATATCCGCCCAGACGCAAAGGGCAATCCTCAGTCCGCTTCGCGGACAGCTCCTTTGAAAAAGGAGCCTATATGTCCAACAAGCATCCCACCCCACCAAAAACCAAACTGCACCCCCCATCATAAACTAACGAGAGGTGACCTATGATGGAAGGGTGCGAATTAGTTGTTGGCATAACCGCCTTGGCAATCGCCATTGCGGCACAAATAGAGGATATAAACGATTTAACAGTGATAGGCGCTGCATTTACACAGTTGGGCGATACATTGGCGATCATTGCTGCACAGCGGGCAAGATGCGCTGCTAGACAGGAAGAAGAGGAAAGTGACCAAGCAGCAAACAAAGAGGAAACTCCAGAAGCACAAGCATAACCCTTGTGCTTTTCTTCAAATCCGTTATAATGGAAGAAAAGAGCAAGGGAAAGCGAGAAACACGAATGAAAAAAGGCAGACATACAATTAAGACGATTTTACTAACCCTCCTAGTCGGATTCCTCTATTTTTACTTCATGCTACCGGCAATCAACCTGCAAGACCCTGCATTTTATGGCTTCTTCTTCACCATGGCGGCTGTTTATTGCGTACTGCGCCTATTCTTCGGTGGCGCGGCACTAAAAAATGCCCAGCCGAAAGAGATTTTCACAGAAGTCAAGCGTGTGGCGCTCATCCCCGCCATCTGTTGTTTGGCGCTTGTGGTCATTTTCTTGGTGGGCTCGCTCCTATCTTCCCCCCTACTGAGAGCGCGGAGTTTCGCGCAGATTCTGACAGTGGAACACTCTGACTTTGCCGAAGATGTACGGGAAGTCAGCTTTGACCAAATCCCCATGCTGGACGCGGTAAGCGCCGCCCGTCTCGGGAATCGTACCCTAGGCGAGCTTGCTGACGTGGTGTCACAGTTTGAGGTGGCGGCCAGCTATTCCCAAATTAACTTGGGCGGCCGCCCTGTGCGGGTTGCGCCCTTGGTATACGGCGACATCATCAAATGGTTTAACAATACATCCCAAGGTCTACCGGGCTATATCATCGTAGACATGGTCACCCAACAGGCGGAGGTCATACGTCTGGATCAAGGGATGCGCTATTCCCCCAGCGAATTTTTCTTCCGTAATATAGACCGTCATCTGCGCTTCCAATATCCAACCTTTATGTTCGGTGATCCTGTGTTTGAAATTGACGAAACCGGCACGCCCTATTGGGTCGCCCCCCGCATTGTAAAACGCATCGGCCTGTTTGGCGGCGTAGATGTAGCAGGTGTGGTTCTGGTCAACGCCGTCACAGGGGAGAGCCAGTACTATTCCCTAGAAGAAATCCCCACATGGGTAGACCGTGTGTTCTCTGCGGCATTGCTTATCCAACAATATGACTGGTACGGCGCATATTCCGGCGGTTTCTTTAACTCCATCCTGGGGCAACAAGGCGTAACACGGACGACAGCCGGGTTTAACTACATCGCCATGGATGACGATGTGTACCTCTACACAGGCATAACCTCCGTTGGTACAGATGCAAGCATCGTAGGCATCCTACTCGTCAACCAGCGCACCAAGCAGGCGACGTTTTACTCTGTCGCTGGCGCTGACGAATACGCTGGTATGAGAAGTGCCGAGGGGCTGGTGCAAGATCTGCGCTACAACGCAACATTCCCACTCTTACTTAACATTGCCGACCAACCGACGTATTTCATCGCCCTCAAAGATGCAGAGGACATTGTGCGCATGTACTCTATGGTAAACGTAGCGCAATCCCAAATCGCTGTTGTAGCACCTACAGTGGGGGAGACGGAGCGGCTGTACCGGGAAGCTCTCCTGCGCCATAACATCGTCTACACGGAACAAGTGGTCGGCACGTATGATGCGGGCATCATTGATGAAATCCGCACGGCAGTCATAGATGGAAACACCCACTACTTCATTCGCCTGCGTGGGAGTGAGATATTCTATGTCATCACAGCGGCTACCACGCCGGAGGTTGTGCTCTTAGACGAGGGCGACCGGGTTGAAATTTACCACACAGGTGTGGATGGAGACATGGCAAGCGCCTATCGTATCGTACGCCGATGATCCTAAGACATCAAGTGACAAGGAAGGAGGAGGGAGCACCCCTCCTCCTCATTTTACGGCGCAGCATGGGGCTCTCCGCGTCCGCTGTCAAAGCCCTCAAGCGGAACGGGGGCATAGAAGTAGACGGCGTGTTGCGGTTTACCCCCTACATTGTCACAGCTGGAGAGGTCGTCACAGCAGACGTAACCCGCGGTGAGGACGAGAGCGACAACCTGCCGGAAGAGGGAGAACTTGAGGTCTTGTTTGAAGACGAAGGTCTCCTCGCCGTAAATAAGCCTCCGGGGCTTATCGTGCACCCCACCCATAGCCGCAATCATGGCACACTAGCCAACTTCGCGGCGAGCTATCTAGCGAAAAGCGGCGCGCGTCCCATCTGTCACATCGTAAACCGCCTAGACCGGGACACAAGCGGTGTGGTGCTCTTTGCCAAGAACGCCTACATGAAAGACCGCGCCATAAAAGCCCTCCGAGCGGGAGAAAAGCGATATGTAGCTGTTACATACGGCACACTTACACCAAGCGAGGGGACAATTGACCTACCTATCAGACGTTTGCAACCCAGAGATATGCTCCGCATCATCGCCCCGGACGGAAAATCTGCGGTGACCCATTACCGCACCCGGGCAGTCGGTGAGATAGCGGGACAAGTTTGTAGCGTGTTGGACATCACTCTCGAAACAGGACGCACCCACCAAATCCGCGTCCACTGCCTGGCACAAGGCGCACCGCTTTTGGGCGATGCCTTGTATTTTACCCAGGAATCAAAAACAGGTGCGGCTGCTCTAGGGCTCAATCGGCAATTACTGCACAGTAATAGCCTCTCTTTCCCCCATCCGCAGACAGGTGAGACAATCACGCTTCATGCCCCAATCCGAGACCCCTTGTTTTTGCACATCCTTGACCAGAGGGAGATTACACGAGCACACCCACTACTCTAGGGATGGCGGTTATGCCGTTAGCATGTTATAATTCGCCGTAGGATTCTTTTGTACGTTCCATCGTTTTGCTTGGGCGCATAAGGAAATTTATATACTGGGAGATCAATGATGGGAAGTTCAGTAAAGAAAAAGGTATGTATCCTATTCTTCTTATTTGCTATTTTATTTTCCGTAGGATGTGGCAATACAACAAGCGATGGTATAACATTAACCATTACAGAGCAAGCAACAATCCGGCATATGGAGCAACCTTCCACCACGACAACGCAAGAAATAGGAGCAGGAGATGCGATAAGGCTAGAGATGCAGAGTGGTACAGGAGGAACTGTTACGATAATAGAAATTCGAGACAATTCTGTAATGATACAGTATGATGGACTATGGTCGCAAGATACAACATACAGCATGGCATATGGAATAGCAGAAATTGAATTTGGTCAGGAATATGAACTTATAACACCGACTTTGAGTTCATGGGTTAGATGGATATTAGTTTTTGAACAATGATAATTCGCAGGTTACGCAGTATAAGCAATTCCGACCCCAAAGAGTAAAGTGCCCCCATTGCGTGAGTAGCTAGATTTTGAACAGCAAATAACGAGCCTCTCTTGAAACAAAGCAGTCCCAAGTCTTATTTCAAGGGGGGCTGTCTAAAAAGTTCTTTTGGCAAAAATACAAGAGGCGGATTCTGCCCTCCGCCTCCGCCAAATCGGCTACACACTGCCGGAGGCATAGGTAAAACCCCGGCCGTGTACATCTGTAACCGTGTCTGTAATCATAAATGCCGACTTGTCATGCTTGTCTACAAGGACACAAAGCGCCTTGTAGTCTTTACTGTCCAGCGTGACCATGAGCATGTGTGTTTCCAAGCGTTCATACGCGCCAATGACAGGGACAAGCGTAACACCTCGCCCGATTTTTTCTAAGATATCCGCTGTAATGAGCTGGTTTTTGTCACTCAAGATATAAACCAGCTTTTTCTTATTCATGCCGGTCTCAATGTACCGCATGGTGAGAGATGTAATGCCGATGGAGAAAATCGCATAGAAAAAAGAGTCCACGTGAAAGACGAACAAGCTAAATAAAACCACAAGCCCGTCAGACAAGAACAAGCCAACAGAAAGGGGCATGTTAAAATATTTTTTGAGTATCAAAGGCGGCACAGCAGTCCCGCCGCTGGAGGCGTTCACTGCGTATAGCATAGAAGCCGCAATGCCAAAGAGCACACTGCCCGCGATGGTAGAGAGCATAGGGTCAGAGATCAGCATAATCTGCGGGGTGATATGGATAAAAAGCGGCAAGAGCGAAGCCCCAATGATCGTGCGAATAAACACCTCTTTTCCCAAAAGGAAAAAAGCCCCCGCAAGGATGATTCCATTTGCGGCAAGGATAACAATCGCACGATTGAGAGTGAAGAGCGCTTCCAACATAATCGCAAGCCCGGTAATCCCGCCCGCGGCGATCTCATGCGGGCCTAAGAACATATTCACGCAAACTGCAATAATCGCAATCGCGAGGGTTATGGTAGCAAGCTGTTTGATCCGATGCATAGGTTACGCCTCCCGAGGGAAAAAGGAATGCTTTATTGTTTGGGGCGTATGGGGGAAATATACATTGTGAAAAGGAAAATAGATCGAAAAGTAGAAATTTTAGGGGAAACCTCTTCCCATCTATAAGAAAATGGTTTAAAATAGGAGAGATAAAAACACGCAGAGGCAACCGCGCCCTGAAAACAGCGGAGCCGCGCACATGGCGGTGGAGAAGTATATGGAAACAGAACCAACCTACAAAAGGGTCTTGCTCAAACTTTCCGGCGAAGCCCTTGCCGGAGAGAACCGCTTTGGGCTAGACTTTGCCATGATGCGGGAAGTATCGGAAGTAATCAAGGCTTGTGTGGAAAAAGGCGTAGAAGTCGGCATTGTAGTCGGCGGCGGCAATTTCTGGCGCGGCGTGAAAGACGGCCAAGGTAAAATGGAGCGTACCCGGGCAGACCACATGGGCATGATGGCAACGGTAATGAACAGCCTAGCTCTAGCAGACGTTTTAGAACAAACCGGCGTAGAAGTCCGTGTACAGACAGCCCTAGAGATCCGTGCCATCGCAGAACCCTACATCCGCCTAAAAGCAGACAAACACCTAGCCCGCGGACGTGTCGTCATCTTCGCCTGCGGAACAGGGAATCCCTTTTTCTCCACAGATACAGCGGCAGTGCTAAGAGCTGCCGAAATCGGCGCAGATGCGATCCTTTTAGCAAAAAATGTAGACGGCGTCTACTCCGCAGACCCCAACAAAGACCCGGAAGCTGTGAAGTATGATTCCATCAGCTACGACGATGTATTAGCCCAACACCTACAAGTAATGGACTCCACCGCAACTACTCTCTCCATGGACAATAACATCCCGGTCATCCTCTTTGCCTTGGAAGACCCATGGAACATCCTCCGGGTGATCGAGGGTGAAAAAATCGGTACAATTGTGAAAAACTAGGTGTGAAGCGAATCACGCCGAAACCATACATTTTCAAAAATTAGAAGGGAGCGTCAACGTTATGAGCAGTGAATACAAAGAATTTGAAGACAGAATGCAAAAGGCAATCCACTTCCTAGAGAGCCAGTTCGCATCCGTCCGGGCAGGCCGTGCAAACGCGGCTGTGCTGGATAAAATCTCCATTTCCTACTACGGCACGATGACCCCGATCCAACAGGTGGGCTCTATTTCCTCACCAGACCCAAGAAGCCTCATCATCCAACCATGGGATGCCGGCGTACTCCGTGATATTGAAAAGGCCATCCAAGAGTCAGACCTGGGCATTAACCCCCAAAACGATGGTAAGATCATCCGCCTAAACTTCCCGCAACTGACAGAAGAGCGGAGAAAAGATCTAGTCAAGCAAGTGAAAAAATACGCGGAAGACTGCAAAGTCGCCATCCGCAACGTCCGCCGTGACGCCATGGAGCATTTTAAGAAACAAGAAAAAGCGTCTGAGATCACAGAAGACGATCTCAAAGACTCCGAGCGTGACATGCAAAAGATTACCGACAACTTCATCAAAGACATTGACGCACTGACCGTGAAGAAAGAAAAGGAGCTCTCAGAGCTATAAAGAGTTATAAAATGGGACTATTTGGAAGAAAAAAGGCGGGGGAGATCGACAGGTCGAGACTCCCCCGCCATATTGCCATCATTATGGATGGTAACGGTAGGTGGGCGAAACGGCGTGGACTACCCAGAAAAGCCGGACACGCAGTGGGTGCTGAAAAGTTCCGACAAATTGCCACCTATTGTAAAGACATCGGCATCGAATTTCTCACGGTCTATGCCTTTTCCACAGAAAACTGGAAACGCCCGGTAGACGAGGTGGAAGCCATCATGGGGCTTCTGGAGAAATATCTCCACGAAGCCATCGGGCAAATGGAGCGGGATCGTGTAAAGATGAAATTCTTCGGCGACACCACCATTTTGTCCCCGTCTTTGCAAAACCTCATCCGTGAAACGGAAGAGATTTCAAAACGCTTTGACGGCGTACAGGTGAACATCTGCTTAAACTACGGTAGCCGAGATGAGATATTACGCGCCGTGGAACAATATGCCATGGCCTTTGCAGATGGAAGCGCACCGAAGCTAACAGAAGAGAGCTTCGGCAACTACCTATACTCTGCCGGTGTACCCGACCCGGATTTAATCATCCGCCCCTCCGGTGAACGGCGGCTTTCCAACTTTTTACTCTGGCAGTCCGCCTATAGTGAGTTTTACTTCACAGACGTACTCTGGCCGGACTTCACGCCAAGAGAGCTTGACCGGGCAATACTTGCCTTTCAAAAGCGAGATAGAAGATATGGTGGGATATAGCGTGAAAATCACGCGATATCCTGTGATGTGCCAATTGTTCCCCCTGCGGGGAACCACAATTGATGCACAAAAAGTCCATTCCTTTCCTTGGTCTTTTTGTGTCAAAAGAGTGCGCGAAAGGAATGAACTTTTAATATGGAAAATCGAGTGCAAGATAAACTGCGCAATGCAGTCTCTAGCGGTGGCGGACTGAACCCGCGGATTAAAGTAGCCATGATTGGCGTTCCGGCTCTGCTTTTGATTTTATTCCTCACGCCGCCCTGGGTCTTTGGCATTTTGGTGGGTGCGCTTGCGGCGGTAAGTGCTGTGGAATTTATCACCACCACAAGGTCAGCGGGCAACATCCGCGTACTTGCCTATGTGGCGGTCTCCGCATTTGCGATTCCGCTGCTGCTCAGTATGCCGCTAGTGCCGGTAAACTGGATGCTCATAGCCCTGGCTCTGTTGCTTGCCCTGTTTGTGGAGGCATTTTTGGCATATGACACAGCCCGCCAAATCCCTTTTTCTTTCCTCTGCCTCAATTTTTTTGCAGGGGTCGTGATTCCGCTGCTTTTAGGATCGCTTTCCTCCCTCCGCGCCGTCCCGGAGCTCCTTTGGTTCTTTGACGGACGCGTATATGTCCTAATTCCCTTTATCATCGCGTTTACAACAGACGCGGGCGCATACTTCGCAGGAAACGCATTCGGAAAGCGCAAGCTTTTAGAAAAAGTCAGCCCCAAAAAGACCGTAGAGGGCAGCATCGGCGGCTTTATCGCGGCTCTTGTGTCCATGCTGATTTTCACCTTTGTAATGGTCGGCTTTTTTGAGGCAGAACATAGTCTCATCGCAGTGCTTCTTTACAGCATCATCGGAAGTGCAGTGACCCAAATTGGTGACCTTGCCTTTTCTTTCATCAAGCGGGAATACGGCAAAAAAGATTTCGGTACACTACTGCCGGGGCATGGCGGCGTATTAGACCGTTTTGACAGCATGATATTCCTAGCGCCCCTCATCTCATCTCTAGTGCTCTGGTATCCAATTGTGCTAAGAGGCTAATATCCAGACAAGTCTCCGCATATCCTAGGATAACGATTCACAATCACTTGCCGGAAAGGGTAGTTGCATGTTCATAGTAATTTCCATTCTTATATTTGGTCTCCTCATCGCCATCCACGAGCTGGGGCATTTTGTCGCCGCGAAAGCCTTTGGCGTTGGTGTGCCGGAGTTTGCCATCGGCATGGGCCCCAAGCTACTCAAAAAGCAGGGCAAAGAGACTCTCTATACCCTGCGCGCCATCCCAATGGGCGGCTTTTGTGCCATGGATGGAGACGACAATGAGGTAGCAGGCGATAAAAGCTTAAATGCAAAACCCCTATGGAAAAGGCTCATCATCTTCGCCTCCGGCTCTGTGATGAACCTCTTCGCCGGATTTTTAATTTTGCTCGTCCTATACGGCACTTGGGCGGTTCTGCCCACCACAACCCTTTCAGGCTTCGCTGAGGGATTCCCCCTAGAGGGCGAACAAGGCTTCCTAGTAGGTGACCGTTTCCATAGCATAGATGGCGCTCGGGTATTCCAAAACCAAAACATCGGTTTACTCCTAAATCTATCCACCGGCGATACGATAGATGTGGTTATCATCCGTGACGGAGAACGGGTTAGTCTCAATAACCTCCCTCTTGAGCGGCGGGTTTTTCCGGGTGAGGAGAACCCACGTTTTGGCTTTCACTTTGCCGTAAACGAAAACCCCACCATAGGCGACCGAATCGCGTTCACTTGGAACAGTGTGCTAGATTTCATGCGTCAACTCCCACTCTCCATCCGCATGTTTGCAAGCGGGCAGGCAGGGATTGGAGACGTGTCCAGCGTGGTGGGTATAGTGGATGTCATGAATGAAGCGGGCAGAACAGCAGAAACGATCGGGCTTGCAGCCATGCGTCTGGCCATGATAGCCGCCATTATTTCCATTGGCGTTGCTATGGTAAACCTCATGCCCATCCCGGGACTAGACGGCGGACGCATTTTCCTCATGCTGGTCTCCTGGGTCATACTCAAAATATTCGGACGACCGCTCAGCCCCAAATATGAGGGCTATATCAACACAGCAGGGCTTATATTGCTGTTTGGCTTTATGATTTTCATTATGTTCCAAGATATCATCCAGATCGCCACCAGATAAGAGGACAGACTTTTGCAAAGAAAGAGCATTACAATCAGAGGCGTCAAAGTCGGAGACGGCGCACCCATTATTGTCCAGTCCATGACGAACACCAGAACAGACGACATTGGGGCGACGGTCGCCCAGATCAAGCGCCTGGAAGTTGCCGGCTGTGAAGTCGTGCGTTTAGCTGTCCCAGACATGGCGGCGGCACGGGCATTTGGGGTGATTCGGGAGCAGGTGGAACTCCCCATGGTGGCGGATATTCACTTTGATTATCGGCTGGCCTTGGAAGCCGTTGCCGCCGGGGCGGATAAAATCCGCATCAATCCGGGGAACATCGGCGATGACGAGAAAGTACGTGCAGTTGTAGACGCCTGCGCAAGAAAAGGGCTTCCCATCCGCATTGGCGTAAACGGCGGATCGCTGGAAAAAGACATTGTAGCCAAATACGGGCACACGCCGGAAGCCATGGTGGCCAGCGCCCTGCATCACATCGAGATACTAAACCGCTTTGATTTTGACCATATTTGTCTCTCTGTGAAAAGCTCCAGCGTCCCCGATACAGTCAAGGCATATCGCTTGCTCCATGAGCGGACAGGCTATCCCTTGCATCTAGGTGTGACAGAGGCGGGCACGGCTTATATGGGTACGATCAAAAGTGCCATCGGCATTGGAAGCCTCCTCCTAGACGGCATCGGCGATACCATTCGCGTGTCACTCACAGACGACCCGGTAGAGGAGATCAAAGCCGCCCGGGGGATTTTACAGAGCATCGGCCTGCGCCGTTTCGGCCCGGAGATCATCTCTTGTCCCACCTGTGGTCGCTGTAAAATTGACCTCATCGCCCTCACTGAAGAAGTGGAGCGGCGATTGGCAGGCTCGGCAAAGGAAGTCACAGTCGCCGTTATGGGTTGCGCCGTCAATGGACCGGGCGAGGCACGAAGTGCCGACTTCGGCATCGCAGGCGGGGACGGCGAGGGATTGTTATTCGCCCACGGCGAAGTCATCGGCAAAGTTCCCATGGATTGTCTCGTAGACGAACTAATGAAATTACTTACGGAAGAGAAGAGCGCATGAGCAAAGCACACCCCTTTTACGACATGTTTGACTGCTGCCAAGGCGAGCGGGATTTCCTCCATGACGCAGAAGTGCCGGAAGTGGTCATAGACCGGGAGCGTCTGCATATGGAACTCACCATCCGCTTCAAACGCCCGGTAGCGCCAATTAGTATAGCAGCAATTGAGCGGGAGCTTGCGTCTTTTTACGGCTTACGCTCTGTTTCCATTTTAGCCCGCAATCCCGCTCCCCCGAATGCTGGCGGTGGCAGTAGCAGCCCACCCAAATCATCCGGCAAGGCGGGAAGCGGTACGGTGATTATGGGACGTGCCATCAAGGCAGACCCTGTGCCCATGAAAGATGTAAACCTAGAATCCGGCAAAGTGCATGTTGCGGGAGAGGTGTTCGATGCGGATCATCGCTTTTTGGAAAAACGCAAGGCATGGGTGCTGAGTTTCTGTGTGACAGACAATACCAACAGCATCCGCGTCTCAAAGTTTTTCCCGGAGGAAGAGCTGGGCAAAACTATTTGCAGTCAAATCAAAAACGGACAGTTCCTCCACGTCCGCGGGAATACCAGCTTCAACCGCTACGACGGGGATCTCAGCCTAGAACCCACAGATATTTTCGTGGGGCAGAAAGCTGAACGGGAAGACTTAGCGGAGGAAAAGCGCGTAGAGCTCCACCTCCACACCCGTTTCTCTTCCCTTGACGGGCTAACCGACCCCACAGCCGCAGTCGCCCAAGCCGCAAAATGGGGGCATCCCGCAATTGCCATCACCGACCACGGTGTGGCGCAGGCGTTCCCGGAGGCATGGAAAGCCGGGAAAAAACATAAGATCAAGATTATTTACGGTATAGAGGGCTACTACATCAATGACTGTGACGACCGCGTCGTCGTCTCCGGCGTATGTGATTGCAGCTTAGATGGCGAATTTGTCGCTTTCGACCTGGAAACAACAGGCCTACGTGCGGACCGTGAGGGGATCACGGAAATCGGGGCGGTTTTGGTGCGGGATGGCGAGATCGCAGACACATTCCAAACCTTTGTAAACCCCGGCAAACCCATCCCGGCCGAGATCACAAGGCTGACAGGCATCAAAGATGCAGACGTAAAAGATGCACCCCAACCCGAAGCCGCCCTCCGCGACTTTTTGGCATTCGTGGGAGATCGTCCATTAGTTGCCCATAACGCCAGCTTCGACATGGGTTTTGTCACCGCCGCCTGTGCCCGGGCGGATATCCCATTTTCAAGCGTCTCCATTGACACACTCACCATGGCGCAAAACCTGCTCCCGGAGCTCAAACGCCATCGGCTAAACGAGGTAGCGGATCATTTAGGCCTCCCTGCGTTCAATCACCACCGCGCATCAGACGATGCGGCAACGGTTGCCCACATGATGAAAGCGTTTTTCCCGCGTCTTAAGGAGCTGGGCATCCAAAATGTAAATCAAATCAACGAAAAAATGCAAGGTCTCCGTTCTGGTGCAAGGCAGCAGAGCAGGTCGGTACAACACATCATTCTACTTGCCCAAAATCAGACGGGATTGCGGAATCTCTATAAACTCATCTCCAAAAGCCACCTAGACCACTTCCGCCGCTTCCCCATTATCCCCAAGAGCCTGCTCCAAGCAAATCGGGAGGGGCTCATCATCGGCTCGGCCTGTGAAGCGGGCGAGGTGTTCTCAGCAGTCCTCGGCGGCAAAAGCCCGGCGGAGTTGAAGCGGATTGCATCCTTTTATGATTACTTGGAAATCCAGCCCCTTTGTAACAACAGATTCCTAGTGGAATCCGGCAAAGTGCAGAGCACAGAGGACTTGAAAAATATCAATCGCGAGATCGTGAAGCTGGGAAAATCCATTGGCAAACCCGTTGTCGCAACGGGAGACGTGCACTTCCTACACCCGGAGGACGAAGAGTACAGACGTATCTTGCTCGCCAGCAAAAAATTCCCGGATGCGGACAAGCCCCTGCCCATTTATTTTAAATCCACTTACGAGATGCTGGAGGAATTCTCCTATCTCGGTGAGGAGACAGCGCGCCAAGTAGTAGTGGAAAACCCTTGCAAAATCGCAGAACTATGCGAAAGTGTCAGCCCTCTGCCCAAGGGGCTTTTCACGCCCACCATCGAGAACTCTGCCGAGGAACTAAAAAGTCTCGTCTACGGAAAAATGTATGAGCTATACAGCGAAAATCCGCCGGAGATCGTCCGCGAGCGGGTTGAGATTGAGCTAAATGATATCATCGGCTCAAACTATGATGTCATCTATATGAGTGCCCAGAAGCTGGTAGAGGGCAGTATCAAGTCCGGCTATTTGGTCGGCTCTCGGGGCTCTGTGGGCTCTAGTATTGTGGCCTTTCTGTCAGGAATCACAGAGGTAAACTCCCTCCCCGCCCATTACCGCTGTCCAAACTGTAAGCACGCAGACTTTGAAGCTGGTGCAGACTATGGCTGCGGTGCGGACATGCCGGACGCGCCCTGCCCCCAGTGCGGTGCAGACTATGAGAAAGATGGTTTCGATATTCCCTTTGCAACATTCCTCGGTTTCGGCGGCGATAAAGTGCCAGATATTGATCTGAATTTCTCCGGCGAATATCAGGCCAGAGCACACAAAGCGGCCACGGTACTTTTCGGCGAAAAACACGTGTTTCGTTCCGGGACGATAGGCACACTCGCATCTAAAACGGCATATGGCTATGTGAAAAACTATCTGGACGAACGCCACCGCATCGTGACGAGAGCAGAAGAAAACCGCCTGACAGGCGGGCTTGTCGGTGTAAAGCGCACCACAGGCCAGCACCCCGGCGGACTGGTTATCATCCCGCAGGATAAAGAGATCTACGACTTCTGCCCCGTCCAGCACCCCGCGGATGACCGGGAGAGCGGCATTATCACCACCCACTTCGAGTACCACGCAATGGAAGACAATCTTCTAAAGCTCGACCTCCTCGGGCACGATGACCCCACCATGATTAAATACATGGAAGATCTAACCGGCGTAGATGCCCGGAAAATTCCCCTAGATGATCCGGCGACCATGAGCATATTCCAGTCTCCTCTTGCCTTAGGGTTGCCCGATGATGACCCCGTCATCGGCAAAACCGGCTCAATCGCTGTGCCTGAGTTCGGGACAAGTTTTACCCGGGAGATGTTAAACGATACGAAGCCAACGGCTTTTGCGACCCTCGTCCAACTCTCCGGCTTCTCCCACGGGACAGATGTATGGCTCGGAAACGCCAAAGACCTGATTCTATCCGGCATAGCAAGTGTTGATGAAGCCATCGGCTGTAGGGACGATATTATGCTCTTTCTCATCTCCAAAGGACTGGAAGAAACCCTCGCATTCCAAGTGATGGAATCTGTCCGAAAAGGGCGGGGCTTAAAGCCGGAATGGGAAGCGGCGATGAAGCAAAACGGTGTGCCCAAGTGGTATATCGACTCCTGTCAGAAGATCAAATACCTCTTCCCCAAAGCCCATGCCGTTGCTTATGTCACCATGGCCTTTCGCATTGCTTGGTTTAAAGTGCATCATCCGTTGGCGTTCTACAGTGCATATTTCACCGTCCGCGCCAAAGCGTTTGATGCGGCATTCATGTGCAGGGGGCTGGACATCATCCGCGGGAAGATCGATGAGATTGTGTCAAACCCTGAACCGTCCAATGTGGAAAAAGACATGCTTGTCACCTTGGAGGTCTGCTATGAAATGTACCTCCGCGGCATCGTATTCGGGGAGATGGATCTCTATCATTCAGACGCGGCAACATTCCGCATAGAGGGCAACAAGCTTATCCCCCCATTCGGCGCAGTGGCAGGGCTCGGTGAATCCGCGGCGCAAGATTTAGTGAAGTGTCGCGATGCGGAGAAGCCGTTCATTTCTATTGAAGACCTATCCATCCGCTGTCCCAAAGTGTCCAGCGCCCACATCGAACAACTCAAACGCCTTGGTGTGTTGGATGCACTGCCGGATACAAGTCAGGTGTCGCTGTTTTAGAGGACAGCCACAAGAGACAAAAGCGAGCAGTATTTGATAGATAGGTGCAGTGCACTCTGTAGGGGCGATTATCAATCGCCCGTGGTTTCAGCGTTGTTGGCAGTGTAAAGGGCGCGGGCGATTGATAATCGCCCCTACAGGTGCTTCCATCACCACTGCTCATGAAAACAAAACCGGGCGGGGATTCATCCCTCGCCCGGTTTCCCTATCCCTGCTTCTCCCCAACCACCAAACGCCGAAACCCCTCACCGGCAACCTGGCTGGATTCCAACACAACCGTAAACGCCCGTTCATCCGCCGCGGCAACGGCTTTCTGCACCTGATACATCTGCGTATTATCACAAGCGCACATGACAACTTCCCGATTGTCTCCCCGATAGCCGCCCTTTGCCTGCCAGATGGTGCATCCACGCCCGGAAGTCTCTTCGATGGTGCGCCGGATCAAGGCGCTGTCATCTGTGACAATCAGGAGCAATTTCCCCGCATTTGCACCGTAGATGAGCCGATCAATCACTACGCTTGCAAGGAAAGCCACAATCGTGCCGTAAATCATGCTGTCTATATCCACCATGCTACCCGCAGGACGGAAGAGAAAGCCGCCCAGAACGATGGGAATAAAGTCAATTACCAACAAAATTTTCCCAAGGCTTAAATGCGGAAACCGCGCGGTAATTGCAAGTCCCACAAAGGAAGTGCCCCCGGTGGAAGAGTTTTGCCTAAAAATAAGTGCAAATCCTGTTCCCGAGATCACGCCGCAAGCAAGGGCTGCCAGCAAGCGGTTGCCGTGATAGGTTGGGAACAAGGGGGCTACGTAATCTATCATTAAGGAATAAAGTACGATACAAAAAATAGAATGCAGAAGAAATCGTCGTCCCAGGAGACGATAGCAGACGATGGCCATTGGAATATTGAGCAAAATGAGGGAGAGCCCGATATGAAAATCGGTCAAATGGTTAATTAAAATGGCAAGCCCGGTAAAGCCGGTCATCGGAAATTCTGCCATGACAGCGAAGTTATAGATGCCAACGGCAATCAACATACAGCCGATGACTTCAATCCCGATGACTTTTAGATTTTTCTTTGAAAAAAAGTTTCGCACAAGAAACCTCCTAATATATAACTTCTTTGCCTCCAACAGTGTATCATGTTCTGACAGATATGAAAAGAGTTGACAGGTGAGGCAAAATCTGCTAGGCTAAGTGGCAGACAATCGAATACAGACAGTTCGTAATTCCATCCTGTCTATAAACAAAACTAGGAGGCTGCGCAAAGGTGTCTGTCCTTGCGCGATTTTTTATGAACACGACTTATACAAAGACAAGAAAAATCACAATCTCAGCCCTTATCGCCGCCAGCTATTTTGCCGTGATGTTTGCAACCCAAGGCTTTTCCTTTGGCGCATATCAAATCCGCATCGCAACGGCGATTTATGCATTCAGCTACTTATTCCCCTTTTTAGTTGTTCCCATGGGGCTTGCAAACGCACTCAGCAACGGACTTTTGGGCGGGCTGGGGATGCCGGACATCATCGGTGGATTCATTGTGGGAATCATCATCTCCGGCGGCGTGGCACTGGTGCGAAAATGCAAGTTACCCATGTTCCTTGTGGTATTCCCGATTATTTTAGGATCAGGTTTCATTGTTCCCATATGGCTTTCCCCCATCACAGGCGTGCCATATTGGGCACTGGTTGTAAATATCAGTATCAGCCAGATAGCCCCGTCGATTTTGGGGTATATCCTAATCCGTGCGATCTCCACACGAACGGATATCGGTCAATAAACGCAAAAAGAGCCATCCGTGAGGATGGCTCTTTTGGTCTTTCTATTCTTCCACACAGTATGTTTATGCTGTGGGGTGTCGGTTGCACCTGTAGGGGCGCACATTGTGCGCCCGCCATGTTTCAATTTCCCATGCACTAGCCAATAATACGGCGAAAACCGCAACCGCGGGCGCACAATGTGCGCCCCTACATGGTCTTCGCGCAAAATAAAAATTTCCTACGAAAGCTCATTATTCTGCGGAAAAATAATCCAATTTCCCTCAGACGGTCGCGCATAGAAGCTACCAGGCACAAAGCGATGCGCGTCCTGTCCAAGGCTTGACGCCACGACGCCCTCTAAAGCGGCAAACTGCTCAGAATCAGGAATAGTCTGTGCATCTAGCAGACAATAAAACCGCGTGACGATAGAAGCAAGGCTTGCAAAAGAGGGGTAAAATGCCGCCGCCTCCCCATAAGCGTCAATCCAATCTCCCTCTCGGGTCATGAGGCTGAGTTCTGCGCCAACGCGGGATAAACGCCCGGAGAGTTCAGTGAGAAATGTGAGAATAACCTCCGCTGTTGCCGCATCACGATATGCGGGCGGATAGGTAAAATCTAACAGGACAATCTCATTAAACCCAAGCCGCGCAAGCTCCAGTGCTAAGTCAGTCAGATATGCTTGCACATCCGGCGATGCAGGATCAAGCCAATCCTCTGTCAAGGCCATCGGCGGATTCCGGCTTGCCATCAGCTCATTGCGGAAGCCATATAGGATTGCGGAACGACGGGTATTGTCTTCCGTTTGCTCTAAAAATACCTCCGGCCTTCCATCACCATTTAATGCGTAAGAGCCGGCAAGCGCAACCTCACTATCCCACCAGAGCATACCGGCGCTGTTGTTCATGGGGATCATAAGGGCATTTACATCAAAGTCACGAAGCATGGCAGGCCAGTCCGTTACAAGCTCAAATGCAGCAGTCGACAGCCGCACCGTGCGGAAGTCTTCGGGCGGTGTGTATGCGTCCTCCTGCTCATTCTCTGTCACGATGGGCGGCGGTGTGATTTCCGCAGGCGGCAAAATGGGATCGGGAGAGGCATCTTCCGGGATTTCGTCTAAGATACCCCGCAAGAACGGTACATCTAAGCGGATGCCATCAGGCGTGTGGACGATGAAGCTTTGAAACCAGAAGAAGACCACAACGAGCAGAATCGCAACTGCAAGGGCTAAAATCCCCAAGCAACGCAATAGTGTCCGCAGCGGCCGACGTCTCCGATAAATTTTTTCCCTTTGCTTTGCCAATTTGTCCAGTACTCCCCTAAGCTTCTAATGCGGAGATTTTATCTACCCGCGTCTGATGCCGTCCGCCCTCAAATTCGGTTGTGAGCCAAGCTTCCAAGATGCGGAGGTTATGGAGTTCCCCTACGACCCCGGCGCCAAGGGCTAACATATTCGTGTCATTGTGTTTCCGTGTGAGTTCCGCCATAAAGGTATTCGTGCACAGCGCACAGCGTACACCACGAATTTTATTGGCGGAAATGGAGATGCCGATACCGGTTGTGCAAAGCACAATCCCCCGCTCGCACTGTCCAGCAGCGACAGCCCGTGCCGCCGCTGCGCCGTATTCCGGGTAGTCTACGCTCTCAGCGGAATGCGTACCGAAGTCTTCCACAGCATAGCCCTGGTCCAGCAGCCAAGCTTTTACCTTTTCTTTCAGCGCATATGCGCCGTGGTCACATGCAAGTGCAATCATATTCTGTGCCTCCTAAAGTGGTATAAATGCAGGCTTCCGCTGACGGAAGATAGTTTGATAACGAAATCCGGCGGTTTGGAGAATCTCACAGGCCTTGTCAAAATGCAAGCCCACATCTGCCGCACGGTGGGCATCTGACCCGATGGTAACAATCTCACCGCCGCATTCTTTATAAAGCCGCAGGATAGGCAGGTCAGGGAAAGGCGCACCCATACCCTGCTGGCGGAGACCGGAGGTGTTCACTTCGATCCCCCGCCCATTCTCGACCAAGATTTTGAACAGATGCCGTAGCTTTTCCTCAAACTGCATAAAGTCAATCAAGGGCAAGCCAGCCCGTACGATATAGCGGTTGATGAAGCCAATATGCCCAAGCACATCTGTCAAATCCATTTCAGCCATACGGATGTTTTCATCTAAATACACATCCGCCAAGGCCATACAAAAGGCTTCGTCAGGGTAGTCAAGGAAATGGTAATCCAACACACCCGATGTTGCGTGGATAGAGCCGATGATAAAATCCAGATCAGGTTGAGACGCGTTGAATCGCGCCTGTTCCGGGTCTTGGGGGATCTCGGCAAGCTCCATACCGTGAAGAATCTCAATTTGATCGCCGAACTTGTCGCGCATACGTGCAATTTCAGCATAACTACGTTGCCACTGGGCGAAGCTCGAAGCCCCGATAGACACCCCCGGCACATCATGCTGAATGAGATCACAGTGATCCGTCAAACAGATCAGGTCAAATCCCCGGTCAATCGCCGCTTGGATAATGTTTTCCATGGGTTCAGGTGAGTCTAAGCTAATATTTGAATGCAGATGAAAGTCAACGCGCATAAAAAACTCCGTTCTAAGTCAGATGAGATTAAAGAGGCCAGCTAGAGAACCACCGCAACACATTCTGGAAGAGCCATTGCGGCGCGGGAAGCCCGGACAGCGCCGGATAGAACAAGGCGAAGAGCAAGAAGCTCAAAATGGTGAAAGCCAAAATCATTGCTTTATACGGCCCGCGCCTACGCTCCATAAGATGGTCAAAAACATAAGCAATCGCCAGCGCCAAGAAGATGGTGTTTGTGAAATAATGATAGGCAAAGGTCAGGCGTGTGATGAAGAACCACGGCGCTAAAAGGAACAGGTACGCAATAAAAATGGCAAATGCCCGACCGTCACCACGGCGAAACGCGGCAAAAGGCATCGCAATAATCGCAAAGAGCCCGCCCCAGTAAACCAAGGGGTTACCAAAGGCCGCAATCAAAGCCCGCGAGCCGGGCGGATAATTGTCCAGATAATACAAAATCGGACGCAGATTTAACACCCATTGCCACCAGTAAGAAGAGAAGGGGTGGGTTGCCTCAATGCCCGCGTGATAGGTGAACATGAAGATCTGGTTATTCCACACAATGTCAAAGGCTTGACGGCTGAAAATCGAGACCCCGGCCGCCTGGGCGTAAGGGATGTAACTCAGATAGTAGATGATACCCGGAATGACCAAGAAAAACGCGATGGAGACCAAGACCGTCTTGAGCAAATACGACCCAAAGACACCTCGTTCTTTCGTGGCTTTGGCCCGGAAGATTTGATACATAAGCCAAAGCAATGCCAAGACCGGCGCCATATACAAACTCGTCCACTTGGCGGCCGCGCCCATGCCGAAGAAGATACCTGCAAAGAGCAAAGGCGGCAGTGTTTTGAGGAACGGCGTGTCGTAGTCCAGGCTGATATAGCGATACATGAACCAGAACATGAGCAAGACGAATAATACGGAATAGGTATCTATAGTTGCAATCCGTGTTTGCGTAAAGTGCATGAAGCTAAAAGCAAAAACAGCCGTGCCGCAGATGGCGATAAAACGCTTGCCGAACATGTTTTTTAGGAGGAAATAGAGAATGCCGAGAATCAAAGCCCCGGATAAAGCCCCCATAAATCGCCAGCCAAAGGGATTCATGCCAAAGATGTGAATACCAATAGAGATAATAACCTTACCCAAAGGCGGATGGGAAATTTCATAGGGATTCATCACAAGCACATGCTCATAAGCCGTCCGCGCGTGATAAATTTCGTCGAAATAGGCCTCATGATAGAAGGTGGCACGATCCGGGATCACGTCCTGCTCGTCAAAGAGCGCCTCTGAAGAGCGGGCGACCATACTCCAAGAGAGGGAGAGACGGCTGGGGTCAAGCCGCAGCCCTGCGGTATTATAAATGGCAAGCTCACCCAAATAAAGACCGGGTGTTTCCGCAGACAGGCGCATGAACTGTACGCCGCTGCCGTCTAAGAGTTGCGCCTCGTTCCATTTAAAGACATCGTTAAAGCCCTGCTCCATCGCGCCTTGCCGTTGCCAATCGACACCGTCCGGGGAGAAGTATAGGGCGTAGTGACCAGTGTTGAGCCCGGAATAATAACGTACACGATCCACATTGGTGGGTTCGCCTAAGTCAATGACGACATATTCTTGCTCAAACCGATGAAAGGTCTGGGGCGTTTCCCGGCTGCCAAGATTCCAAAAGGAGAGCATGACCCATAAAAAGACGATGATCGCAGCGATCAGCACATCCAGCCAGTCCAGCCGATGCCGCCCGATAAAGCGAAACGCCGGACGTTCGCTCATATGTATCCATTCTGTTGTCCCGCTCCGGGGTGTAAGCGCCCAGAGGTAATAGAGCACCCCGCCAAGTATAATCAGCAATAGTGCCACGGGCAATAAGAGGGCAAAAGAAAAGTTCTGCACAGTTCATCCTCCCTTTTTCTATTCAGGTACTACGATGTCGAAAGGCCAATCGTCAATACCGCCAATATCAAATACAAAATATCCAAGCTCTGTTAAAAGTGCCGCGGCTTCCGCACTGCGCCGCCCGCTTCTGCAATAAATAAAGATAGGGACATCCTTGTCCAAAAGTTCTGCGGGAGCTCTCGCTTGTAGCTCTGCAAGCGGGATAAGACGCGCGCCGAGGATGTGTCCTTCCCGAAACTCATCTTCTGTGCGCACATCCAAAAGGATGCGCTCGCTGTCTTCGTAAAATAGATGCTCGTGCGCCTCTTCTGCCGTGAGCCTTTGAGGGGCTGGCGGCGGTGTCTGCGTTTCCGCGACCTGCGTCCGGGACGGCGGGGGGTCTTCGTTATCAGAGGGCCACCACAAATCCGCGGTAAGTGTTGCCGCAAGTCCCAAAATACAGATCAGTATAAGCGGGAGCACCTGTTTTCGACGTTCTTTCATCACGCCTTATATCCTCTCTCGAATCGTGACATGCACACTGTCTCCTGCTTGTTTTCCAATTTGTGTACGGATATCTTTCCGCAGACCGATGATGTAACACACAGACCCATCCGGGTTTGTGATGCCCATGTTGACGATAGAGCCGTCATAAGTTATCCCGTCAAAGGTGGCATGGACTTTCACCCGGCCTTTGCCGAATACTTCTCGGATATCATGCGGAAAGGCGACAAATGCACCGTCAATGTCCGGCACTTTTTGGATGATGGCATCAAATGTATAGATATTTTCGTTCATCTTAGCTGCTGGCGTAGTTATCGAAGTAGCCCTGAATCAAAATCACAGGCGTCCCCTTATCACCGCTGCCGCTGATGAGATCACAGAGACTACCCACCAAGTCAGATAGCTGGCGGGGTGTTGTACCCTCGGTTTCGTCTTTGCCCACGAGGTTTGCGTCTTTATGGGCAATCCGCTCAATGATGGCAGCCCGGGCATCTTCGCCCCGCTTGTCGCCGAACTCATTATCTGCGATATATTTGAGCTTGAGCTCGTTAGGCAGTCCTTTTAATTTAGATGTAAAGGCAGGTGACACCACAGGATCAGCAAGCTCCCAAATTTTGCCCACAGGATCTTTAAACGCCCCGTCACCATAGATGAGCACTTCCACATTTGCACCGGTTTTTGTATGGATTAGCTTTTGCAAGGTATCAACAAAAGGCGTACAAGAATGGGGGAAAAGCTTGACCCGCTCTTCGTCCGCCTTGTTTGAGCCCAGCAGACCATAGTCCGGGTTATATCCGCTGCCGTCAACGGGCTTGTTCAAAAAGTCCGCCAGATCACACACAGATTCAGCCCCGCCGGCAAGGAGGCGACGCTTGGTAAGCCCCCGGGTATGAATATCCCCGGCGATGACTTGCTTGGTGTGCTTTAACATCTCGCAAGGATCGTTGGCGAGGATGATCTCTATGTTGTCACCCAGACTGCGATAGAGCTCCAGGTAGTCAATGGCGGTAAAGGTATGTGCCAAATTGCCGAACTTGGCGCGGAACTCCGATTCGGTGAACACATCTTCGTATGGATTCACGCCTGCATCATATAATTGCTCGGCGCTAATAATATGGTTACCCACCTCATCAGCAGGATAGCTGAGCTGTACATAAAGCTTTTCCACACCCTGTGCAATACCCTTGAGCAAAATGGAAAAACGGTTTCGGCTCAGAATAGGAAACACAATCCCCACAGCCCCGCTGGGAAACTTTGCCCGTACGTCCGCCGCGATTTGGTCAACAGTCGCATAATTACCCTGCGCCCGTGCCACAACGGCTTCTGTCACGCCCACAATATCATGATCCTGCAAGCTCCGGCCGGATTCCGCCGCATAGTCGAGCAAAGAATCCACCACGATTTCGGGTAGATTGTCCCCTTGGCTGATAATGGGGGTGCGAATGCCAATGGCCTGGGTTCCTGTTGTTCTCATAAGAAAAGCCCTCCTGTTCGGGACGATTATACCATCTAATGATATACGGTATAATAATCACATGTAGTCATTATAGCATGTTTTCGTCCGCAAAGCAAAAGGAATGAAAGTAGTGACAAATGTCACTGTTGCGTTTTGTCCTCCCCTGCTATACTGAGGACAGTTAATCACAAAACAAGAAAACAGGAGGACATAATTATGATAGCTAGTATGAACAACGTGGTAAAGCGTTACGGTGATATGTTGGCACTGGACCACTTAAACCTAAACGTAAGAGAGGGTGAAATCCTCGGTCTGCTCGGTCCAAACGGCGCGGGGAAAACCACCGCCATCCGCACACTATCCGGTCTAATTGACGCAGACTCAGGGGACGTAACCGTGTTTGGTCAAAAGCAAAATATCAAAAACTTGAAAACCAGACAAAAAATGGGTTTAGTCACACAGGAGATCACAGTATTCCCCGACCTGTCAGCCGTTGAAAACCTACGCTACTTCGGCGGACTATACGGCCTACGCGGTGCGGAACTCAACGCCAACGTGAAAGAAATGCTGGACTTCGTCGGCCTGTCCGACCGCGGAAAGCACAAGCCCGGCACATTCTCCGGCGGTATGCAAAGACGATTGAATATCGCCTGCGCTCTTGTCCACAAGCCAAAGCTTGTCATCATGGACGAACCAACCGTCGGGATTGACCCACAATCTCGCAACCACATTTTGGAATCCGTCAAAAAAATCGCCCAAGGCGGAACGACTGTGATTTACACCACTCACTATATGGAAGAAGTGCAAGCCATCTGCGACCGTATCTCCATCATGGACATGGGACGTGTCATCACAGAGGGTACACTAAGCGAACTCGTGGGACGCATCCAGCACGAACAAAAAGTCCACCTGACAGCCGTCGCGCCATCCGAAGCCCTAACGGCAGATTTGAAAGCCATCTCCGGCGTGAAAGCAGTTGAAGTAACAGGGAACGCGTATCTGATTATCTCCGCTACCGACAGCGGCAACGTGAGCCGTATCATGGAAATTGCCCAACGCCACGGTGGCGTGACTTCTTTCACAGAAGAAAAGCCGAATCTGGAGAATGTGTTCTTGACGCTCACCGGGAAATGTCTGCGCGATGATGGGGAGGTGTCATAATGAAGCATTTCTTCCTCATTCTGACGCATTACCTGAAGCGTTGCATCAATGATGCTTTTGCCCTCATTATCCTCTTAGCTGTTCCCATCGGTATGATTGCGTTTAACTCCGTCATCGGCGATGCCCCAATGTACAATGGATATAATATCAATGCAAGCTTTGTATCGCCCGCGATGCTCGTTGGCTTTCAATTTTTCAACAGCGCCTATATACTTGAATTCCTCTACAAAGACTTTAGAGGTTCGATGCGCTGGCGGCTAAATGCAGCGCCCTGTACCCTGCGGACATTCATTGTCCCCGCTTTTATCGCGAACTGGCTGTTCTCTATGTTATTCGGCGTCATAACCATCATCGTTTCAAGCGTGGCGTTCAATGCATACTGGGGCAATCTCTGGGTTGTAGCAGCAGTACTCGTACTCGTTTCCCTCATGTCAGTCATCGTTGGTATGCTACTATTCTTATTCACAAAGAAAATGAGCATTGCAAACGGTTTGGTCTATGCAATCTCATTCGGCATGATGTTATTGAGCGGTATGCTCTTCATTCCGCTGGGTGACAGTGCAATCGCAACCTTCTTTATGACTTACGGCACACCTCTTGCCCTCGGCGCACGTGCCATTGCCATGTCCGGCTCTATGCCCGGTCTTTTGGAAATGGCAAACTTTGATCTGGATATGACCCAATCTCTCATCAACATCGGCATTTTGGCAGGGGCTACCCTTGTGCTAGGACTGATCGCCCTGATTGCCGCAAAAAGGAGGCGGACGTTTTGACCATCTTTCGCTTTGCCCTCGTAAAAGGGCTTCGCAGCCCCATGACCCTTGTGCTCAACTGCATTCTGCCTGTGGTGCTGATGTTCGTTCGACCACTATGGGAAGAAACTGGTCTGCTGGGAGGAGAGGCAGGATTTGGCTTCCTTGTCATGATCATCTGGGGCGGTACATTTTTGATGGCGCAGGGAACATTGAACGATAGGGAGAACGGTACAATTATCCGTATCTTGTCAGCGCCTGTCTCCATGTTCAATTACCTGGTGCAAAACCTCCTCGCGTACATGGTTCCGCTGATCGTTCAGGTATTTCTGGTATCTGCGCTTGGCATGATTCTATACGACTGGGGCATTACCCTTGCACTTGCTCTGTTTGTTTGCTATACTGTGTTTACCATTTCCTCTGTCGCCCTAAGCTTTGCATGGAACTGTTTATTCAAGCGCAAAGCAAGTAGTTTTCCCGCTTTCGGTGCATTGGTAAGCTTCGGTACATTCCTAAGCGGTGCACTCCTCCCCCTGACGCTTTTCCCCACCGTACTGCAATATGTCGGTACAATTTTCCCCGCCTATTGGGCAGTCCGCGGGATCAACGAGGCGCTGGAAGTTGGTATGACAGGTGACTACTGGCTATCTATCTTGGCAATGGCGCTATTCACAATGGCGTTTCTACTCTACGGAGGCAAGCGTAGAATGATATGAGTTCTCTCAAAGCCGAAACCTATTTTTTAATCTGCAAAGTAGCAGGATTTGGTCTGTTGTTCGCCCTCTTAATCACACAAGAGGGTGGAACAGCAGGCTTCTTCCTGCTTTTGTTTTTGGCATTAATGTCTCTACTCCGCTGGCGCTTCCCAAAACTAAGGGCAACGATATTAGTCGATATCCTAATCTGCAACCTACTTGTCACATCGTGGGAATATGCTTACTATGCCTTTGTCTTAATCACATTTGAGGGCATGTATCGCAGCTTCTACTGGGTTGCGCTCAATGGGGTGTTTCCCATTTTCTTCTCGGACAACTTCGACCTGCGCTTTATTGTATTGTTGGTAGTGGGCGCGCTTTGCGGTCTATTTTTAGGGAAGTGGGAACGGGAATACGAGCAAAAGTTCACTCTGCGAGATCAAGAAGCGGGCAAATATTATGAGTTAGAGCACCTACAAAGCGACATAATGGAAACCCTGCCGCAAATCGAGCGGATGACCGCCGTCGCCGAACGGGCGCGGATTGCACGAGATATCCATGACAACGCAGGACACGAGATCGTGGCGGCATACATATCCCTTCAAACCGTGCGTGGGATGTTAGATGAAACAGACACCGATACTCTGGAACTATATGACGCAGCCCTAAAGCGACTGAGCAGCGGTGTAGGCAAAATCCGTGAGACAGCGCACAATCTGCAAACGGTTACCTCCATTGGTGTAGAAACCTTGTTAGAAATCTGCGAACACTTCCCCGGCTGTCCGGTGAACTTCCGCACCTATGGCGATACATCACGAATCCCCGTGTATGTCTGGAATATGCTAGAGGCGTGTTTGAATGAAAGCCTCACCAACGTGACACGTCATGCGGTGGCAAGCTTTGTCAACGTAGAACTAGACGCAACCCAGCACATCGTGCGTCTCTGCATTGAAAATGACGGTGCAGCCAGAACCGGCGGCACAATGGGAAGCGGTCTGCGCAATCTGCGTCACCGTGCTATCTCTATCGGCGGCAATTTTTCAGTAGACGCAGGCGAGGTATTCCGTGTAATCTGCGTTATCCCAATACAGGAGGAGCAAAATGAAACTATTACTAGTTGATGACGATCCCCTCATTCGCAAAAGCCTGTCCCTCATGCTCTCTCGTGAAGCCGACATTACAATCGTAGGTACAGCCGCCAACGGCGCAGAAGCGGTGGAGTTGTGTCGCACAGAACAGCCGGAGGTTGTGCTAATGGATATCCGTATGCCCCAAGTTGACGGCATAGCGGCGGTGCGTATGATTAAGAAAGACTATCCCCACATGCGCATCATGATGCTTACCACCTTTGACGATAAGCCCAACATCTCCCAAGCCCTAGCAGCGGGAGCGGACGGCTATTTGCTCAAAACCGACGAAATATCCAACATTGCGGGCAAACTGCGTGCCTTAGTGGGCGGTGTGGGGGTATTAGACCAAGAGGTGCTCAAAAAGCTAACCGCCCCGGAAAATCCCGCCCTAGACGAGCTCACCCAAAGGGAGCGGGATATCGTGAGACTGGTTGCACAAGGGCTTGCGAATAAGGAGATTGCCGCACAACTATTTCTAAGTGAGGGCACAGTACGGAACAATATTGTGACCATCATGGAAAAGCTGGATGTGAAGAATCGGACGCAGTTGGGGATGGCGTATTATGGGAAGTAGGGTGTGAAAAGGCTTGCAAGATGAGGGTTTCATCTTGCAAGCCTTTTACTTACTGCACAAAGTCTGACTTATTACGTTGTGGGCGGTTTTGTATTCCGCTGGAGCAAGTGCTTATACTGTGAGGTATTGAATGCACCTGTAGGGGCGATTATCAATCGCCCGCGCCCTTTACGCCCTTAGGGCATTTCTTCAAACCCTCGAAACACCGCCAAAACGCCTAATTTTCCGTTCTGCTACGTTGAATTTCCTTGAAATGCGATAGCATTCCTGCGGAAATTCGCCTTACATAATAAAAAATTA
>Ga0131853_10003834_pt1 | contig 26987 bp, 21 predicted proteins | sample TergutLab28metaG_FD_92764 | JGI IMG/M metagenome (GOLD analysis project Ga0131853, IMG submission 92764) | Labiotermes labralis P1 segment gut microbial communities from Petit-Saut dam, French Guiana - Lab288 P1 (version 2) (version 2) | ecosystem: Host-associated > Arthropoda: Insects >...
CCTACACAACACAACAAGTACTCGCTAGCTCCTGAAGATGGACGTATTAACGTCTGAAACATGTTGAGCAATATATAATAAAGCAAGTGTCATCTAGTTGGTCAACCATTATTCAAATTAAAACAATTGTTTTATTTGTTGTAAAATGTATAAAATATGTTTTGTTAAAATTTAAAGAAAGTAGGTTTATTTTAAGACATTTATTTAAAATTATGAAAGTTTTGCAGATATTATTAATGAAATCTATAAAACTAGTATGTGCAACTAAAATGCTAGTGTCATCTGCAAATTTTATGGGTTTTGGTTTATCATTTATAATCTCGGGAAGATCATTTATGCATATGAGAGAAAGTAGAGGTCCAAAAGCAGAACCTTGTGGGACACCATGTAATAATTTAGACCAGCATGAGACTTTATAACATGCCACTTTCTCATATAGTTCTGTTCTTTGATGTATACTTTCCAGATATGATTTATGAAGTGGATAATCCCTGCCATTTATTCCATAAAAATTTATTTTAGCCTATAATATATTATGATTAACACAATCAAATGGTTTTTCTATATCATAAAATATTCCTCCTGATATTAAATCCTTATTATTCATAGCATTTTGGATTTCTGTACTTAACTGGTAAGTAGCACTGTCTGTTTTTAATTTTGTTCTGAATCCATATTGTTCAGTACTTAAAATATTATGTAGTTAAACGTCTCAAAATTACATTTTCAAGAATTTTTGAATAGGAAGTCAAAAGGGATATGGGCCTGAAGTTAGACACATCATGTTTGTTACCACTTTTATGTAATGGTTTTATATATTTCAGCCAGTCACGGAAAACTCCCACTGAAAGAATTTCATTGCATATACAATTTAAAGGTGAGTTATACAGGGAGAGCTATTTTTAGAATCTTTATAGAGATCTCATCATAAGCAGAAGAATTTTTTTCAAATCTAATATGTGGTTGACCGTGCATCGTAATTCAGTGTGGATAACAAACCAACTAGATGTCACTTTTGTGTAATGCTTTATTTTCTCCTTTATAAGTTGCTCAACATGTTTCGGGCAACTATGTTCCCATCATCAGGAGCTGACAACTGGTTACTTTTTTTGCCACGTGTTGGTATTGTGCTGTGGCTGCAGTAAGGATGTCAAAACCGGTTGGTAGGTAGTGTGTCCATTGAGGGGTTCGTAGCACAACAAACAAATAAAGCATTACACAAAAGTGATATCTAGTTGGTTTGTTATCCACACTGAATTTTTTTAAAATTTAAAAGATATCATTACTTTTAGATTTCGTAAGTTTTGTATTTTTACAATTCATGCTTGGATATGGACTCTTTAAAGCATGTTTCATAAAATAATTAAAGTCATCTGTACCATTATTGTCATTATCTGAAAAATAATTACCATCAATGTCTATTAATATTTTTCAGGAACAATTTGTTGGTTTCCAATATTCTTACCGTCAAAATTTAGTGAGTTTATTGCACATTTTTTTATATTCATACCTGATTCAGTATTTATAATCTCCAATGTGGTTTTTATTTTATTAGTAGATTTTAGTACCTGCTCATCATACTCTAAAAGTTCTGCCTTTTTATAACTTCTGAAAGTATTTTATAATAATCCTTTTAATATTTTTTTATGGAAGAGTTTTTACTATATCTTGATTCCATATATAATTCCCTTTTATGTGTACAGGAAATTATTATTCCCAGGAAAATCCAAGAATTACTGCTAGCAACATTATCCAATTGAATCAACCTAAGGAATATATTTAAGAAAGAAGGATAACAATTACTGACCTGTACAAAGACAGGAGGAAGATCGGATTCACTAATGTGTATTTTACTTTGAGGAAGTTGAATATGATAACCCCAATTACCATTGTAATTCACCTTCAGTGGCAAATTGTGTTCACTGGCTAAACGTACCACAATGGCTGAAAAAAGAAACAAAGCTTAAAGTTTAATCACTTGGCCGCACAGAAGATAACATATCACACCCACGTGGTTTAGACCAGCATAAATATTTAACCATAACAAATAATATCACACTCTTGGAGTAGAGGGGTAGAAGAGGGGGGGGGGGTGGCACTACTTACACCTGGCCTGTAAGTATTGAGAACAGGTCCAGTTTTTCTGATGACAGAAGTATTGTCTGTTTATCAGGTTTAAAAACATTTTCCACTCCTTGGTCCACTGCACTTGTGCAAGCATGAACAGGAATGTGAACATCTTCAGATCATTACTTTCTGCAGAATGTGCTATATGTGCAATCATACTTAAGTCTTAACACTGCTGGAAATGCTTCACATCCTAATCAACATCAAGTCACATTGAAGGTCAGAGAATATGGGAAGGCATCACCATGTTCATTCATTACAGCAAAATATAAAGTTTATAAAAGTGCCTACAACAAAAAACCCTGCACCAGAATAATTACAGTGGCTTTATATGTAGTGTCCAATTCAGTAATCAGCTGAATGAAAAGGAGTCCTTGGAAGAAGCTAATAGTCACCCAGTTAGTGAACCAATACCTTGCCTTGTATTTGTAGTGTACTTAATGACACTCTCAGTAACTCGTTTTGCCAAGCTTGCAGCCATGCAGTACTGTGGTTTCACCATTGTGTTGTCTCTTAAACTAAGTAATATAATTAAACTCTGATCTCTAAATAACACCAACATGTCATACGTAAGAAAAAAATAACCGGTGAAATTACCATACTAATAGTGTTTGATTCCTTATAAGCATATTATGTTGTATATGTTCCATTGTCTTGGGTATGACTCATATATATATATATATATATACACACACACACACATGACATTCTGAAAACTGCATCTAGTTTCATCTTCAGATAAAAGTAATTTTATAAACCTGAGTATCCAGTTCTAGAATATCATCTTCTCCTAATGACAAAGGCAAAGGCAGCTTCCACAGTGTTTTATATACCAAGTATATCTCCGAGAATGGACAATACAAAACAATATTCTTACAGGTTACTCCACTACACAGAACAGGAATTATTTCTCTTGATGGAGAATGTGAGGTGACAAAAACTGACCTGATATATCACTAATGATTTCACAGTAAGTTTGACGGGCTAGATCCAGAATCCCACTGATTCCTCCTTTGACAGCAAAATTACATTGCATTTGAGAAGCTTCTGCCCCCTTTGCAGTGCGAGCATCATCGTGTAAGACTTTCAAGATTTTGCCGTAAATACGTTGGTAATTATGGTCAGAAAGACACTGTAAAGATATAAATGCAATCTCATATACTTTACAAATATAATAATCTACTATATCTGAAGTTCTGGATACCTGCTGGCATAGGTGTAACTAGGTTAATAACATTGGCGGGGGGGGGGATAAACCATGCATATCAGAACTTTAATATACAAAAGAGTCAAGTCAGAAAGATATGGAATATTCATTTCAACACAAGTTTTTTATTTTCCTTCTTTCTTCACACCATTCAAATAATCATTTAGAATATATTTCTCTTTTTTATCTGCCCCTCTTCCACTCAGCAGCAAAAAAACTACTTTTAAGTAGAAAAACCTATGAAGGGGAACTTGCCACCCACCTTGCCCCCCTCCCCCCAAGTTATGCCTATGCCTCCTGGAACAAAAGGACATTGTAATACCTTTACCTCTTTTTAACATCACATACCTTTTTTTTTAACACAGGGTGTGTTTATGTATCTCATATAATTCTCAGTACAAAGAGTGACTATTACCCTTACAAGAAAAAGTGGTTGATAATCGTAGTACACATGCAGTGTGTTTTCTGTGAGATATTTTTTAATATCAGAGTATCAGATAAACCTCATGCTTCAGAAGGTCTGCAGATTATGAATGAAACTTTTCTGGTCTGGAAATAACTGAGGCAGAGAAAAATAACTGAAAGTTTGCACAAACTTATTAATTTATTAAGATTACAGCTTTTTGGAACACAATGCCCTATACTCTGGCAGAGAACTGCCAACATTTCACAGGGGTCACATCACAATCCCTGGTTTTCCACATGGCTCATTCTTTTAACTGGAATATGGAGAAAGCACATTCCTATGTTCCTGTGGAACATTCTACCTACCAAACTACATGGCAGAACATCTCGCAAAGCTTTAATCTTAATATTCACCACCCTGGGAATCTTAAGTTATATTTACTTATAAGTCATACTTCTCTGACATCACACAGGAACTTGGATTTGCAAGTCTGAAGAGCCAGTTTGAGTGTTGGTAATATTTCCAGTGTTGTTTTCAGAAGTAAAGTGTATTTCATCTGTGTCTCAGCCACTTCCATAGTATCCTGACGTGGTACATGCATGCATAAAATCAGCAAATGGTCAACATCACAGAATTTTGGTATGAGTGACTGAAAGCAATGAAAACACTATATAAATTTTCAAATTATTACAGCAAGGATTGTTCGGATTATAATCTTCTGGATTTTGATACCCTGCAGTTATAAAGGCTGACACCAACAATAAAGAAGCATCATGTTCCTACATTATGCCACAGTGTCAGAACTGAAAAGAGTACAATGTGAAGAATAAATTGGCATGTTTAACACTATCTAGGGATTAACACTATAAATAAAATGCACAAATAGAGCGAACAAAAATTTGTGAGGTTTTCAGTTTTCATGGCACTGGCTACGAAACTGCTGCTTTCTGCAATGTGATTCCATTTATTGATTTACTTTTTTATATTCATTCTACAAATCCATAAAAGGAAAACCTGATGGATACACAATAATTAATACATGCTTAATTATGGAATAAATTAATTAAATATTATGTATTCTTGCAAAGTGTACTAACATTTCACAGAAACCTGCAACCTGCTGAAGTTTTATGATTTTGGAAGTACTGTTAGTACTGTATTAATTTTTGGCTTCCTGCGCCTGACACAGCTTCAATGGAGCTCTAGCCATCATTTGACTACTGCTACTAGGTGCTAGCATCTGTGGTGATCTGATGCATTACCCCAACAGGGAGTTACCACATCCCATAGTGTGGATGTTAAGGTTGGTTTATGGGACAAAAAATTACGATTACATTTCCAAAGACACAGAACCAAGCAATAACTTAGAGTAAGACCATTCAGCCAGGAACTAAAGGACAACAAATAGTGAGGAAAGCATTACAAGAAAGCAAAAAGGAAAGACTGTGGGAAGATGGAAAAGATTGGAGACATTTGGTCCTCTCAACCCTATAAAATGGTAATTATATTATAAGCAAAGGAAAAAAACTAGATGAAAAAATATTACATCAGAAAAGAGGAATCCATTCATTATTGCAAAACAACCAACAAAAAAATCTAAGCACAGACAAAGATTCTTTCACTAAAAAGAGGAAGTTTGAGCTGTATATTTCAAACACAATTGACAGGATTACAAAGGATAAGGTTTTAATTCCATACATAAAATTCAACAACAGTAGCACTATATATTCCTGCCAATTTACAACAGATGTAAGAATATCAGTCTTTATTCTGCCCAGGTTGCACAGTAATTTCTCATTTCTTGATGGCTTAACTATTGTTCCCTTTTAGTGATACTTTTAGTATCTACATGGCATGTGAGAAAAAATCATATTGTGCATTGATGGCATGATAATCAGCAGGGGAAAACTGAAGTTCTCAGAAGGTAACCCATCCCCAAGCCATTTTCTCTATCATAAATTCCACATAAATTGCCCTGGGATCAACCTAGTGAATGAAAAAGTTTTGTTCTGTATGATGTATCTTGATTACAGAGTTTGAGACCAAAATCACAGTCTTGAATATCTTGAACCGAAAGGCACTAATGGAAAACAAATATGAATTTTTTTTTTAAGAAAGAGGGAGAATGGAAGTCAACCAGCAGAACCAGTTATAAGAATTCTGAAACACGGAGTAACCAAATGTGGGATTGTGTCATCAATCAGACCAAAATTATACTACTAAACTTTTCTCCACCACAGAAAACATGCCCACCAACATCATTTGTTTACACCAACATACCAACCAGAACATAACATACAAGGTGTAAAATGCTGTCCCTTATATTATATGATGCATGTACGAAACAATGGGGGCCGGGATAGTGTAGTCAGTATAGCGACTCACTATGGGCTGGACAGGGTGGGTAGAGATTTTTCACACCTGTCCAGACTGGCCCTGGGGCCTTTACTGAGGATAAAGTGGCCGAAGCGTGGCATTGACCACCCACCTCCATCTAGTGCGAAGGTTAAAGAAAGAGTAGAGTGGCCTGTTCTAGGAGTGAACATTATATTCAAAACATCATTCATTGTTCAACATCTGTGGATAAATAGGTTGGGGGGTGGGGGGGAAGGAAACTTAAATCCAAATATATTGCCACCCGCCATCATTGATTTTTCATGCAGCACAGGTGACAGACAAGTTGGTTTGCTTAACTCTGTAATAGAACAGAAAGTCCACTTATTAGACTAAGGAATTCAGTTATTTAATTTGGAAGATTTAAAACAAATATTAAAATCTTAGAGTGGTCAAACACAGAATGCAACTGGCTTACTTCCAGTGTAACATGTAGTTCTGGTGTCTCTACTATTTCTTGAACACAATCCAGTCGAGTAAGAATAGTTTCAATCAAACATGGAGGTTCTAGTATGTTTGACCGCAGCAGTCGAATTCCACCATTAGTGTGACAGTGGTTCATAACACCCATAAGGCTGAACTGATTATTGGAACCTCGCAGACTTAAAACCAGTTCTAGAAAATGTGCTGTCTTCATGTCTAATGATAAAAAGAACACAACTGCATTATCAGAGGGAACGCAATACTTGGTTACATACTGCAAGTATATTTTGTTATGTTAATGTACAAGGGTGTATCAAAAAGTTCCGAGACTGGACCCATACACTAGAATGTATTTACTTGATTTAAGTTTGGGCAGCATCCCTTTCAAAATAGTCCCCTTGTGCAACGACACATCGATCCTAGCGCCGTTGCCACTGCTGCAACGCGTGCTGGAAGTCCTGTTCTCAAAGCATACCAAGAACATTCTGCGATTCCAGGTGGATCTCCTCCACTCTGTCAAAGCAGCGACCCTTTAGCTGCAGCTTCATCTTTGGGAAGAAGAAGAAGTCGCAAGGGGCCAAATCTGGTGAGTACAGCAGAGGCCCAAGTGTGATAATGCTGTTGTGGGCGAGAAACTCACGAGTTACGAGAGCTCGGTGAGAGGGTGCATTGTCATCATGGAGCAGCCAATTGCCCACGTGCCACAATTCAGGTCGTTTTCGTTGAATGGCCTCCCTCAGACGGTGAAGAACACTGCAGTAGAACCCGGCGTTCATGGTCTGGTCTTTGGGGGCAGATTCATTGTGCACAATCCCTCGAATGTCGAAAAATAAGAAAAGCATGCTCTTGGTCGCGCTGCCGCTCTGCCTCGCCTTCTTTGTTCTTGGGGATCCTGGGCTCTCCATTGTGAAGGCTGTTGTTTAGTCTTGGGGTCATACCCGTAGAACCAACTCTCATCCCCAGTGATGAACTTTGACATGAAGGATGGGTCATCCAGGACACGCGGACGAAGCTCTTGACAAATTGCAACACGGTGCTCTTTCTCTTTGGGGTCGGAAGCCTGGGCACGAACTTTGCAGCAAGGCGGTGCATGTTCAAATCACAAGTGAGAATTGTTTGCTCTGTTCCGTATGACACATTAACGATTTCAGCAATGTCCTTAATGGTTGTCCGACGATCCTCATGCACAAGCCGCCGAATTGTTTCCACATTTTTAGGTGCTGAGCTCATGGAAGGTCGCCCTGTCCACTCGTCGTCTTCGAGTGATATTCTGCCTCTCTTGAAGCACATGTGCCACTTGAAACACCTCGCACGAATCATGGCCTCATTTCCATACACACGTCATATCATTTCAAAAGTCTCCGCTCCAGATTTGCTGAGTTTCACGCAAAATTTGATGTTTGCTCTCTACTCCAGTATCACGTCCATGCTGAAATCGCAAATGTGAAGGCACACGTGGTGACAAACACTCATGTTGCGCTACTCCCAATGTTCACACTGCAACGCCACTCGGCATACCAAGTGGCAACGTTCCCTACTCCCAAGCACAGCGCACACATTCACATACTGCCATTGGTTGGCGTTCTATGGAACTAGTCTCGAAACTTTTTGATACACCTACTTATACATAACTTACTAAGGGTCTTAAAATGTATTTCCCACTCAGTGCACCAACAAATACATAGGCAAGCAGCAGTTGATCAGTCACATGATAATGGTAATGGTTTTGCATGATTTCAGGTTCTGACAGAAGTATTACTGAAGATTCATATCTACTGGAATGTTACACCATGTCGACTTGCAAACATTTACAAACTTTTCAAACTGTCATAGTGCACTTCATCATAAGGGACAAGTTGCCTAAGAAGAGTGCTTCCTGGACTGAGTGACCCTGAAAATGAAGGCACTATGGTCCTTTGAAACATGACTGGTTACCAGTCAACTAAATATTTATAATCTGCAGAGTCAAACATGACTAACTGATTCCGAAGATGAAAGTAAGCATTTACCCCTCAACATGCTCTAACATCCCAGGCAGCTAGAATCTTATATTTGTTGTGTTTACCAGCTTGGATCACTCAGCATTCAGCAATATTTGTTTGTGTCCAACCATGATGAGATACACTACTAAAGTAGCCTGTGATGTACCACCTTGGATTCAGGTAGACTGATTCCTCTTTAAAGCTACATTATGTTACATCCCAGAACACCATAAATTAACTGACTTTAGCAAATGACGTAAGGTGGGTTCATATTAAATCTCCAACACATACATTGTGTTTCAAAGTCTTAACTAACAGTATGTATCTGTTGTCTCAAAGTACAAAAATACATACCTATCACCATCGTGTTCTGTGATCCTTGATACACAACTTTCAAACTCTTTGGTGCAAACAACACATTCCGAACAAATTCAATATATTTTAACAAAGCTGCAGCTGCAGCCAAAGCATAAAACCTGTTGTAAGAGAGTAAATAAAACTTTAGACAAGAATGACTCATAACTTCTTTGACATTGCTTATGAAAAATAAATGACATTTCAGACAAAATTCATAAATGAACATTTTATGAAAGCTGAAGTATGGAAGTGTAGGTGCTTACAATGCATTTCAGTGAAATATTGTACAGAGGTAATTTACCAAGTACCATTATCTGTTTCCACTTACTTTCCATTATTTAGGATAAAAGTGGACTTATGACACCACCATTCCATTTGACTGCTTGTCTTTCAACCAAATGAACAATTTTCACAGTACTTGGTAATAACTTTATTCCACTTTTGGTGATCCCTATGCCATGCTTAATTATTTCCTACCAACAGCAATACCAACATGATGGTTGCACAAATTTGTTGGGTGGGATCAACACTACCAGCACAAAATACATTGTCCTTAAATGATGAATGGTAACAATTCTTCAGAAAACATGAAACTTTAGGTGTAATAAATATGGTAAAATATAACATAACAACATGGCAGTCATAAGAACATTTTCTCTGTCTTTTATTGGATGGAGATAACTAATGAACAATTGGAACTACAGATGTGGATTTTGACAGTGATAGACAAAAGCATACCTACACATTACGAATTGAAATACTGTTATGGACTACTTTTTGTAAGTCAACAGTTACAAAAATAACAATGGTATGAAACTGTGAGGTGATATCCACAAATATTAGTCAGACCTTGTACTTAATGCACATAATATATTTGCATAATAGAGAACAATAAAATAAACACACTAACAGCAACAGATCTAGAAGACTTAAAATTTACAGACCAGGAAAATAAGCAATATCAGTTATTTACACAACTTACTGTTAACAACACAAACATGTGATTAATGTAAGAACACAGATGAATATAAAAGAAAGCAGTTATTTCATGTTCTTCATGGAATATTTTACTTATTATCTACAAGTAAATAAAATTATAGTCCCCTGTAATTTCTGCCATAATTCTACTTATTTTCAAAAGTTGCAATTACCATAAATCATTCAAGCACATGAAAACTACTGCCTTCTATGATCTAGTACCATATAGTTGGGCACCAATTCACTGATGTTTTGGAGGAAAATGCTGCCTTCATCTCTGAAGATGAGGGTCATGTTCCTTTTAAACACTAGTAAGCTCTTACAAGAACACAAAATAAAGAAGCTCTCAACTCTCACGTTATACTTACTTCTGTGACACCACTATCTGTACTGAAGAGAATTCATCAGCACAAAGACTCTCAATCTGCTGCAGTCCTACACTGTCCTTGAAGTGCTTTCTGAGGACACTGTTCATACTCACTGTAGGGAATGTCTCTTGAACAAGTGTGTAGAGCTTGCTTGTTAACTGCATATCACAGAAGGTGTTAGGTACTAATATCTGTAATGGAAAAAAGTGTATCCTGCAAGAGACCTGATAGCTTGAAAGGTGTGCATGTATTTGAACCTACTCAGCATCTCATCTTGAACCCAAAAGATGGAGGCAACTGTGCCTGAAATGTGGGTATCCACCTATAAAATAACACAGTGTCACGAGAAGAGAGTTCCTTAAATTCATTGCTGTTATATTCCATAATATTATAATGTATGTCCTAATCAACTCTTTACACACAAGTGCCAAGGTTAGATCTTTGAAATTTCACAGAGGTGAATCTAGCCAAGACTGAGGCTTTGGATATTATTCAGATGGGAAAAATAAGTAATTCTTGCAGAATTTTTTGTATACTTCTGAATATTGCATCATGGACCAAGGACTTGGAAAGGCAAAATAAAGTTGATCTTACATAAAACTGGCTGTAATAAGCAAACTGAGATGAACTACCTGAAAATACAGTAGAGTGGTATGTTTAGGTATTAGTTACTTTCACACTTTCAGTTCTAATCAGATATAAAGCAGATGATAATTCAGTATGATAAGCACACTATTCAGAACAGGCTTCAATTCCCAGGCTATTCACTTTGCACATTTTAAGGTGGTCTGATGAAGAAGGCAGTCAGTTCCTGTGGAATGCTGCCACCTTTGTATAAGGCAGTATGGCTTGCTGTCCTAAAATAATAGTCAATGGTGTGAGAACATTAAATCTAAAACAGAGTTGACTGTATCTTGTGACTGCTTACATGCCTGTTTTCAAGGAGATATATAGTTATGAACAAAACAGTTCAACTATCTGCAGCTACTGGTTTAGTCCACAAACTTCATAACATTATGAAAAATAAATGCATAAAATCTAGCATACCTCAAGTGGATTCAAGACGTTGATTTTTCTAAGAGTATTAATGTACGTTTGATTGTCACTAATTTGGCATAATATCAGGAGTGGATAATTAATATCCAGAGCTGCAATACCAACTTCACCACGTGCTTGACCACGTCCTTCGGTCAAAGCTTTAAAGAGAACAGAAAATAAATTACCACACTTAGTGATCATCCAATATGACACTCTAAGAAATCACTGATCATCCTCTACCCCTCATACTTCTTTTGCAAGTTATATGATTCTCAAAAATGCTTCAGCATAAATTTCTGTATCCTCTTTCTGGCCATTCCTATAATTACAGTCTTTTTATTTAAGGGCTGAATCTTCACCAGTGGTAGACTCTAACTGAATGTTTATAACACTATTTTGTCTATCATACACAGATTTTCAAAAACCATTTAAACAAGTGTATGGTGAAACATCACTGTGACACTGTGTGAGATTATGAGCTTCTCACAGCTGTATGTAATAATATTACATCATTTGGGAAGTCAGTCAGAGTTTGGTAGATGGTTACCAACAGAATGGAGGCAGCAGATATCTGCAGAACATTAGTAAAGGTAAAGTGTTCCCATTACTGACTCAATGTGGCCCAGAGGGTGGGTAGAGGTATAGCTCTACTCCTCCATGACCACGGCACAAGAAGGGTGTGAGTGGTCAGCAGCATGCCCCAGCCGCACTTTAACCCCGGGGAAGACCCAGTACCCATTGTACACGAGGCTGGGTGGGCCCCAGGGCCAGTCTGGATGGGCGGAAAATCTCGTCCCCACTGGGATTCGATCCCAGACCATCCAGCCTGTAGTCAGTCGCTATACGGACTAAGCTACCTGGCCCACTCAAAACATTAGTACCTACCTAAATAAAGTACAGTCTCACAACCCAAAGTCACAGTCATCATTGTCAAAGTGTTTGAATGTGTTCAAAGAGCAACAAAGGAGACACTGTAATATTTATCACTTACAAATCAGGCAAGAACTCAGAAGTACCCAGCATGTTAAATATTGTTCATTTTGTGGGCGTTCCATAAATTAAGTCAGAGAGAAGAGCAATGGATACAGAAGTTAAACGCAAAGTGATAATTAACTTTCAACAGTGCATTAAAACTGTAATTTAAGGTTTAATTTCCCAGTAATACATGGTTCGGCTTTCAATTGTCATGAAAATGGAAAATATGGAAGTTTGCTGAGATCCTGTGATATAATTTGTTAAAAAATAAATAAAACCATTGACATAACTAACTCTGGTACTTTTTATTGTAGCAGCATTTTTCAACCCTAATGGATCACCATCAAGCTGCCATTCAGTGCCACTTTAAAAAATACATATAAAATTGAGTTAACTAAAATAAGATCTTATTTTTACAGTTAAATTTTGTCTCGTATTTTTCATGTTGCTTATGTTGTAAATTAAAATAGGTTAACATAAGGTCAATAAAATCACTTGGTGATAGGAAGTATGTCGGAGTGGTTAAATGGAGCAAGTAGGCTGTTCTGTTCTTATGTTGTACAACGGGTGAAATCAGTCCAAACTTACAATTATACACCATCACCTGAAAATTGACCATACCTTATGGAGGAGTGCTTAGTGCAACATAACAACAGAATGGCCTACTTGCCCTGTTTCAACTTGTCAACATACTGCCTAACACCAATTCATTTTATCGACCTTATTTTAACCTATTTTAATTTATGACTTAAGCAACATGAATAATACAAGACATATTTTACTTGTAAAGATGAGATCCCATTTTAGCTAATGCAATTTTATATCTTTCTTTTAAGTGTTACTGAACGGTAAGGTTGAAACATGTCACTACAATACAAAGTATCAGAGTTATTTGTGTTAACAGTTTTTATTCATTTATTTATTTATTAACTGATCTCACAAGAACACAACAGGATGTATAACTTTCAAAAAGTAATATACACATAATTTACTTAATTTCTGGAAGAAGATGCCTGTTTGTGACTCTAACAGAATGGAATAATATCATACTCACAAAATTCATGATCTTCATGCTGAAGGAATTTATGGATACAATTATTATTCAGTAGAGTTCTGAGATAAAGTCTGTAAAATACTGATTATTACTTAATGACTTATGTTTTCTGAACAAGTCTTCAAGAATTATCACCAAGTCAGTATTCAAACATCATAAGTGTGCCCTTACAATTGTTTTAAGTCTTTTCCAGAAATTTCTCACATCCACTGCATTTTCAGCTTACAAACAAATACACCATCAACTACAACTGTACAGATTTGTATTTATATGCATATTATATCTTTATTACTTTAGCACTTCAACTGAACTTGAGCTGTTGTCAGACTGCAATGTAGCATCCTAAAAACGCTGCATATATGTGACTGGTTATGTCTCCATTATAAAGTAAAACCAGTGTGGGGGAATTATTCTGCAGGAGTCATTTGATACAAGTATAAGGACACTAGCTTCACTGAATAAAGAAAGAGAAATGTATTACTAGTGACACTGTAAACTGCTAAAATTATATAGCATCATTGGTAGATGAAGTAAAATTGTGTATCACGCACTGGCAGAATAACAATGACACAAGAAAATCTAAGTATTCATAAAACCTGTCCCAGTGCCATTTTTTCTGCTATAAATCACATACACACTGGCCTGGGATCAAACCCAGTCTCTGCAATGTGAGGCTGGCGACTAATCACCTCATCCATAAACCGTTGCCTGAATAAATAAGCCCAATAGAGTAGACTTAATTAACTATGTAACTCTCCACTAATCTAGCCAATCTGATTACAGTAATGTTGGTGGTAACAGCTATGCTCTAAATTTTCATATTAAAAAGTACTTTGGGCTGGACAAGGATGCAACAGAAGGCTGAAAGTAGGAAGCCTTGAACACTGCCACATTTCCCATCCTTCAGACTTCTCTCATGGCCTCATTGCTGGAAGGTAGGATACACAAAGACAGACAATACTATGGTGTCCTGTAGTAGCTGTTGATGTGATAATTTTATGCTTGTTAGTTGCATTAGATTTGGTCCATAAAGTTTCATGATGATTACAGTTAATACGATTGAAAACTGGAAAAGAATTTTGAAAATTACTGTCTTCTGGGATTTGATGCCATGCAGTTTGGTACACATTTAGGATGTTGCAGAAAAACCTGTTGCATCCATCTTTAATGTAGAAGATAGAAGCAGCAGGTTTTTCTGAAATCTCACTAGATATCAACCAGACTACCTTTTACATGCTAGCACATGTGGCGCACACACACACACACACACAGATACGTAACAGTAATGAGGCATGGCACATTACCCATTATTTTTCTTGACTTGTTCAAAATTCTCATATGCTGAAATATTAGTACAGGAAGGGACATAAGCATAACGAGAAATTGCTCTCATAGTACTACTCCACCACTTCTACAACCACAAAAATGAATTACTGCACACTAAAAAATATTATACCATACCAGACACAAACACACACCTACAATACACATGGAATTATTATCGCTGGTAGTAGTTGTAGAGGATTTTGGGGTCCTGTTTTCTGAAGATATACGTGGGTGTGATCCACTACCACTGGATGATGAAAAGCTGCAAGAGATGTGATACAGAAACATGAATGAAACTTTGGACATTGTCATCTCAGGCTATAGAAATTCACACTATTTCAGAGGCTGGTTATCCCTCCATCTTCAGGTGGAAAGGGGAATAAGGAGAACCTACTTTGACAGCCCCAGTAGAAAGAACTAGTCTCCATTTCTTCATTCCACCTGAAGATGAAGGTAAATCCAGACCACAAATCTATCTGGGTTTTTTAGTCCCAGATGATGTGCAATGTCTAAAACTTCAGATGTAACTATGATCATACACTGTCATCAGAATCCTTCAAAGTTCAATGAATAGTGCTATTGCTCTAAACACCATTAACTGGAATTTTCTTTCAATGGAGATACAGTGTGTTTTCTGCAAACATTTAAAAATTACTTAGACGAACCACTAGCTTCAAAGGGCTGACAAAGTAATTCGTAAGTTTCATGACTTATCTACATTTGCAATGGAACAAACTGTTATTGTACTCCATTAAGCAACACAGATTCTTTTTCTAGTAAATTCTCTCATCTCTAGAGTCAAACAGACATCATGCAAACAAACAGAGGTGCATAATTTTCACTTTAAATAGCTTTCTCAACCTTATTCATCTATCATCTTCCAAGTTCCTTGGCATATATGTAAATCATACAGAACATTTATATTCCATATTTATATTTTTTTTTTTATTTAAAAACTGAAACAAATATGTTTTCAGGAAGTTTTGGGTGACTCCAAAAGAATAAATTCTTTCTGCATCATTTCACACCTTAAAACTAATCATGCAACAGTTACTGCATATCAAATACAGGCATTCCCTGTTTTATTCAAGACATTACTTCTGCAAGTCTGACTTCAGGAACACCCCCAAAAATGAATTTAAGTTCCATTCAGAAATTCACATCAGTAAATAAACAGGTTGCTTATGGCAGAGTACATGTAGTAGTAACTGCTTGTGCCTTTGTCACACAGCATCAGTGTTAACTGAGACAGAGTAGAGTACCATATATTATTATGGTAATTCTGATATGTAAAATTCAACCTGTGCAAGATTATGCAGAAATGAACCTTTAGGCAATTCAAAGACTACCTGAAAATATTTGTTCCTAATAATACTGCTTGGTCTAAAAACATTTCTTTCCACATAATAAAAACAGGCTCTCTATCCAAAAACAGCTGCATTTTACACACTGATGTGGTATACAGAATAAAAATAATTATATTTCATAACATGCTAAATTGTTGAAATAAGTTCCTTTGTTGGCTTACAACCAGTGATTTTCCAAAGTATAATCAACACACAAGCATAAGACAACCACAGACTACTTTTGACTTAAATACGCTACAAAAACTACTACTGATTAAATACCGAAAAAAATGTAAGCCAGATACTAAGCACAAAGACACTAACTAAACAAGCAACTACATCTGACATTAAGATTATAGTCTCCTGGATATGACTGACACTCATTTGGCACAGAGTCACCATTACTTCAGAGGATTTGCCCTGAAGGTGGAGACACCAAGACCCTACATAATGTTCGTACCTCTCCGGTAAATTGCATGGCAAAACGTCTCCGAAGAACATGATCACTGTATTCACGGTCCAAAAAATTTAATTCTCACATTCATTTTGGATCAGTACAAATTTAGTGAAATTGTATAGCTTTTCCTTTATGTATATTTTGATAATTATTTCCTTATGGGAATGACAGAATTGGACACAAAAGTACAGCTTTCAGAGCTACAGACAGTTCTGTACTAATGCTTTGAAAATCTGAGGTACATTACCACACTATGACATGTAAAAATGTATCCAGGCCCTTATGTGATTGACCTGGGTGGAGTCTGGTACCATTGTGAGTAGAACTACGCTAATATTACATAAACAGATACGCTCTTGCAGTTACAGTGCATAATGTATTTTTTTTAATTGCCCCCCTCATAATGAATTCTTTGATTCAGTAACTAATTTGACTGGAGTATATTTATACAACATGGTGACATATTATATAAGCTATTTTCAGGTTGTTCATACCATGCATTTTTCAGATCAATGTACTCAATTATTGCACCAGCCTAGTGCACAGTATTAAATATGTATGAGTAGCAAAGAAGCAGCTCTGACATATTTATGTACAAGTGTACCTTCAGGGAGCAAAATATGCCAGGTTTAAAACCAACGCCAACAGCAAGCTACGATTTACAAAGTTCCACAATTCGTAGTATGCTCTTTGTTTATGTAAATTATGTGTAAAAGTACAACTTTTGCAATTTTTAAGTACTTATTGTTAATATGTGACTAAAACACTTCTTATATGGTTAAATACAATTTATCCAACATAAAATTATTGCTGTAGTGATTGGTTGTGGAATTTTCTAGTTTGTGTCATATATTTTAGATTAGATTAGATTACATTAGATTAGATCGGTAGTGCATATCTCAATACAAAGTGGATCAGGTCCCTGTGTTAATGCTATATCATGTATCATACCCAACAGGATACTCCTCAGTTCAAAGTGGAATCAGATATGCAGTAGAAACCTAAACATACTGCCACAAACTAGAAGTTTCCACTGCCAGCCACAATAACAATAATTTTACTTTGTACAAATCATATTTAACCACATTAGAAGTGTTTGCATATATCTTAACTATAAGTTTTTAAAAACTGTGCAAGTTGTGCTTTTGTACATATTTGACATCAACAACAGAGCTTACTACAGACTGTGGAACCTTGTAAATGACAGCCTGTCATTGCCAGTTGGTTTTAAAGTGGCATATTGTGCTCCCTGAAGATGGTACACTTGCACCAAAATATGCCAGAACAATATCTTCAGTGTTCTTGTGTAATTAATACTGTGCATTCTGTTGGTGCAATAAATTAAGTACTTTGATGTTACATAAGATTTATTTGGTACATGCTAAGATTGCTATGTAAATATTACATAAGAGCAAATTTGTTATCATATTTGGTTGTATGTAATCTGTATGTCTGCAACAAATTGGCAGTTTCATTAATGTGACTAACATTCATAAAACAGCTATTTATCATAACCCACCAACACAGAGTTTCACAGGAGACAGGAAAAACTTGACAGATCCTTAACAGAACAACACTTTAGCATGTTATATTTGTACAAAAATATATGGAGAAGCACTTTTTTTTGTGGTCAGAACAGTTTGACAGAAGGTAAGTTTTTAACCCAGCTGTCTAGTAATGTAGGAATCTCAGTTTGGCAAATAGTGTGGGTTATGAAAAATTGCTGTTGCATGAGCAATATAAGGTTATCATATGAGAGACTATAAAGTCTCAGCGTCATCTGGAATATATGGCACACAGAAACAATGTGTCAGAGAAACTTATTGCTTTCATCGTCAAGAATTCAACCTTGAAATGGCTATGCCTTCAGATAGCACACTCCTTAAAAACAGTGACATGCTATCCTTTTACCAGATTATAAGTGTGTCACATTCCAAAACATCACAATCTTTGATGTAAGTTACACTACACAGGTATAGTTTAATACCATTGATGAACAAAATGTTTGTATTGCATATAGCAAGAATAAACAAAACAAAATTTCTGTAACAAGCTTGGCAGGAGATGGTCTTATAAACCAGAGTAGCTAAGAGTTTCAGGAACAAAGTCACCATATTGTAATGGTGTTCCATAGTTATTACATGAATTGCTAATATCTTTACTGATTGTAGGAAATTTATAAACATATTGGAATTTTATTTCCCTGAAAAATGAATTACTTCTAAAAATTATGAAACTTGAACCTGAGTCAGAATGAACTCAAAATAACTCAGTGTGAAGGTGCAACACTAGCACATAAATTTCTCTTCCTGGTTTCCAAAGAAACAAATCAGTTTGTGGATACATGGTCAAATACTTAGATATTTATCCTCATAATTTTGAGAAGACTCACTCTGGAAACTTTTTCCTTCTAGCTGAGGAAGATGCAGCTGTATGGATATTACTTGTTGAAGACGCAGCTTGTGTACTAAATGATGGCACTAAACAGTTTGGTGTTACCAATGGAAATCTTCCTCCAGCTAGAGTTTGATCTCTCCCACAGACTACCTGAGACCTTGGAAATCCTGAAAACAAATAATTATTGATTTGTGCTGTATAGTGTAACTTAACAACAAATATAATTTCTTAGATTTTCAAATAAGATGTCAAAAAACATTTACCCTGATAGACCAAATATTTAGTGGCTGTGATGAAAAACATTGTACCTACACAAAGTAAAGGTAAAGTTCACATTCATTCACATTCACATAGATACATTTCATAGATCCAGTATTGGTCAAAGACAAATGGTTGTGAAACATGTCATGATAAGAATATATGCAGCATTAGGTAATCCAAGAAATACAACATTATATCAAAACTGATTAAGAACAAGTATTTAACAGTGAAAAGGATAGACTAACATTACCAAAATGCTAAAAAGTCATCAACAGAATAGAAACAATGAGTAAGTTAATACTTTTACAATACAATCTTTAACTGTTTTTTGTCATGTTGAAACTGAGTAATGGCCAATGGCAATTTATTAACCTTTTAAACGCCGAATTAAATCCCATCTGCCGTCTGCTGGCATTATTAGGAGCTCACCATATTCTCCACATTAGCAGGATAAGGGTTAAATACCTTAATGCAAGAATACATAATGCCCCTTTTTATCAATGTTAATTTAACCAGTGGTTTATGAAGATGATTTTTCTGCCTTGAATGGATAGAATGTACAGAAAAATTATTTTTAAAGTAAGTGGAATCACAAACGTCGCCAATGAAGAAGTATGTAGACATGGAACAATTGATATCTCAAGCTGTTTAAACCAAGACCTGTATAAACTCCTGTAGCCCGATCCTAGCATTATTCTAAGAATCCTCTTCTGCAGAATAAACACCTTATTTACACTTCGTTGATTACTCCAGAGTATCGTACAATATCTGACTATCAAATGTAAATTAGCAGAATAAACAAGTTTTAGAGAATCAATATTTAATACACTACATAATCGCCTCATGAGGCAGCAGGCAGAACTCAATTTCCTGAGAAAAAGTTGAATCTGATTCTGCCAAGTAAACTGGTTATCCAAATGCAAGCCTAAGAACTTAATGGTTTCCATTTCTAATAGAAGATGATGTGGTTATCCAAATGCAAGCCTAAGAACTTAATGGTTTCCATTTCTAATAGAAGATGATCAACATAGATTAGATTTAATGCATTAGGTAGTTCAGCTGAAGTAAATTTCAAACTTTCAGTTTGGTGGGATTTAAGATGAGCTGGTTTGCCTGGAACCATTGAGACATATGATTTAAAACATGTTTAAATCTTAGAAGTTCCTGCTGAGAAATAGCAGTAATCAGCAAGCTAGTATTGTCCGCGAACATTATTACATCCGGGATATTATTTATTAACATCAGGAAATCATTAATATATGAACTTAAGCGCAGCAGACCAATATCAGATCCCTAGGGAATACCATGCTCTACATTATGTCAATTTGAGATTTTGATTGTAATAACTGTAGGTGAACCCTTTGCTTCCTATCATCTACTTATGATCGAAACCAGTTTAAGAGAACACTTCTGACACCATAAAATTCCAATTTCTTGACCAATAGTTGCATGATTAATATGGACAAATGCCTTGGTCAGGTTGCAAAATACACCTAGTATACATTTTCCATTATTCAAGGCATTAAATATTGTCTCTATCAGCTTATATGTTGCACTGTCCATAGATAAGCCTTTCTTGAACCCAAATTGTTCACATATTAATTGTTATGGCATTGTATGTGCTGAGTTATTCATCTATAAGTTAATATTTTGAAGACTTTGCAAAAACCTGTTATTAAAGAGATTGGCAAATAATTGGCCATTTGTGACATATCCCCATTCTTAAAGACAGGAACTACAACTGAACATTCAAGACTCTCAGAAAAATTTCTTGGAGTAATTGAAGTATTATGGATATATGTAAGGGGCTGACCAAAGTAACTGGCACATAATTTTGGTATTTTATTTGAAATCTTATCATATCCTCCACGTGCCATGAAGGCACACATGGGAATCAATCATTCTTAACCTTGGCACAAGATGTAAACAGCATTTAAAAAATTAGCTTAGCTTAGCATAAAAACCCAAGTAACTAACTCCACGAAACAGACTTCCTACTATTCATACTATGCATGTTCTTACACTCAGTATATTATCTAACAAATGCAGTTCAGCCCAGAACTTAACCCTACTCTGAACCACCGAGTCCAGTATACACCGTCATATCCTACTGCTTTGCCATCCATACCAATTTTTGAACAACGCCACAATAACAAATAAATTAAACATCTTCAGCACACTGCAAATTGCTTAAAAGTGTATACCTGCTCCTCTAATCCTCTGCCCTTTGCCACGTCCAACAAACCTTCCTCTATTCTGCAGTGTATCTCTCCTAATAACATTCATCCTTTTCAAAATATGATTATATGTATTACTGTGTTACAATTTATTCTACTCCTTCGCCTTTTTATGAATAAAAATATTTAACGAAAAAGTAAATTAATTCTAGCGCCACTATTCATAAGTGAAAATGACTGAACAGCACATAGAACATCGTAGACAAGATAACTTTCCATCCCGCTGATAGATGACAGGCTAAGCCTCTGTTTAAAGAGTTCTTACCACCTTTGGATCAGGTTTCCCACAGATTACAGATTACCACAGACGAGTTATCACTTTGTGGTCGGTCATGACGAGCGACGAGTCTTTTTCTTTTACCCGTTGTTTTTCAAGTGTTGATAATACCTGACTTTAGTTATTATCTATCAGAGAAGGCGGGCTGTTTGTAAGAAAGCCTGTCATCACGTGAGAGATGTCCGTACTTACCACTTCAGTAAAATAGCGTCACTGAAATCTGAAACCATTTCCCCATCTGGACTGACAGACATATTATTTCTTATGGCCCTTGATTTTACACGCATCATGTTCGAATATCGGTAACGGCAAACTTCGCGGAAGATTTTCGTACTTTTCTTTAAAATATGCGACGATTGTTGTCTTCATGTCGTATTCAGTGCTTATAATTCATCATTACAAACTAACGCATCTGGAAGGCAACATTATGTAACCTACAAAATAAATCACTCATATAGCCATTGATTATGTGACAATAGCGATCTATTGATGCGTAGAATACTGGTGCTTTACGTCACTTTATTTGAATCAGGGTTTTAGCATAAGATATGCTATAAAGGTAGATTCCTGTGTGCATCCAATGAAGTCCTGTATTTATTGTTCATTATGCAGTCAACAAAACCTTACAGTACAGTTTTTAGGCGACTAGTCCTTTTTCTTCAAACCCTTAACTGGACATTTAACGATTGCAGTAGTAAAGTCCGCTAAAGATTTTTAAAAGAGGAAAAAAAGAAGACATAATGATGGCTTACATCAAGCCGAAACTAGTCGCCTAAGAAACCTGTAATGTTTTGTATGACTGTACTGAACAATTATGTTGATTTGTTGACACATCGAGAGCGAATCATCTTAAAATTAATTGAAGTCTGGCATGTCTCTTCCATTTCAACCTGTTTACCTTTAAAAATTGTTCAATTGTATATTTGCAATGACGTTGCCATCTCCATAGCAGGGTCATTCTGTTTAAGACATGATATGTCATTTTTCGCCAGGAAATATCTTTCCTATTTTCGCAGTCTATGGAATGAGCACTCAGACAGGGTTTCACCTCTTCTTCAATACTACCCAGATCGTCACTGATACGGTGAGCAAAGCCATTTTTTTTTTGGTCATGAAATTGCTGTATTAAATTTTTCTCATATACAAATAGCTTCAAGAGACATTCATTAATTTGTGAGCCACTGATTATAGACTGCATTTTCCTGAAAGAGCAAGACTATTGTTACCTAGATATGCGCAAGTTTCATAGTTATTAGAACAAAACTATCAACTGTGGCCTTTCCTTCAAATCACTGTATGCTGAGTTTTATTCTAGAGCAGTGGCTGGCGCTCCCAGCGACCGCGCGTTCTAAGGCTTGCGTCTCAGTTTCATGACATTTGGTACAGCCCTCTTACACCAAATGCGCTCAAATACTCTAAGTAGTGTTAGGATGTAAAATATGGAAAAATTAACATGATCACTGAATCACATTATGATTCTCTAAACTTCCTGGGAAGAGATCACAAAAAAATATCGTGTACCTTGGTGTCTGATGCAAGTGCCGTACCCAGGAATTTTGTTCGTGGGGGTTCAACAAATTCAGTTGTGGACAGAACGGGGATCTAGGGGCAGTAGCCCCCTAGTCAGTGGTTCTGGAGGCAGCTGTGAATTGGTACAAGACATTTCATTTCATATAGTAAAATTTTCTTAATTCTTGGTACTTTAAGACTGTTTATGATGACAACCAATTTATTTGTCATTGCTAATGTAAAACAGTTGCGAACCCAGGTAGTTTTAGAATTTTACTGCCTTTTTTTCCAAACATCTTGGTTTGTTGGTGTCCTAAATTCATCAATTTTTAACAATTTTCACAATCGGGTTGAGTTCGGCACGATTTTGGAGAACCCACGTAATTTCGGGGGGGGGGGGAGGTTTTGCAACCCAACCCCCCACCCCCCCGCGGTACGCCACTGACTGATGCTGCAAGGATGAACCACAGACGTCTACTGAGCTTCACCTGTGCAGTGCAGAGGTAGAATGGTGCAGTGTTGCCAATTTGGAAAAACATACTGCTAATGTAGCATCAGACACAGAAGCAGCTATATTCCAACAGTCTTAACACCATAACTTTGTCTCTTTTTGCATGACAGATAGCACAAATCTGCTTTGCTTCCTAGCAAGAGGTGTAATGACATCAGCAGCAAGAGCAGTCACTATGCCATGTTCACTGCTTTACTTACCCTTTGAAATCATACTACTACAGACCACAAGGAAGGAGAACAATTGGAAGACCGAAGAAACGGAGAGAGCAGAGCAGTTCTAACTTTGGAGATGGATTGGATCAAAGGGTCCAATCCTTGATGTTTATGATGATGATATGGTAGCTTTTGGCAGATTTTACCCTTGAGGTAAAGAATAATGTGATAAATCTGGTGCATCTTACTGTCACTCCATTTTGCTCCAGAACATAATATACCGTGAAATCTAACCATCTGAAAATATCCTGGTTATAATAATTTGCCTGTATCCACCTATCTATCACACCTTCTCTAAGGCATCTCCCCATGATGAAAGCATCACCATCACCAAAGGAAGAGGATGATGATGATGACAACCACCTAGTGAAAAAGTATGTTGTCCTAGAACATATTTGTTGTAATAACTTTTGTCTGTGAATCTTTCATCAAGCAAAAAAAAATGTAATTTTTAAAATTTGTTAGACATGTTGCCAAAAAAAAATTTGATTTACTGAATACAACACATACATGGACTATATTCCGTACGAGCAAAAGTAATGTTAATTTAAGTGCCATAATGGAAAATATGAGCAACTGCTTCTCTGGGAAATACAGATAAAAATATTCAAACGTTAAAAGAATCAGTGGTAGAAAATACACAGCAGTATCAAGTTCGGTTTTAGCATGCGCCTCACACATATATCTGCACCGCCCAAGTGAGCTCTCCCACTTAAGTTCTTCAGCTACCATGTTATATGTACACTATATCTCCCCACTGGTCCTGCATGACACACAGACACACACACCAGCACAACTTAACCATGGAATGCGAACAGTACATCTGTACATCTGCACTTAACATCATGTGTTCGTGTCCTATATCAACCTTGGCTAATTTAAAACCCTTGGAAGGGATTGGAAGCCCTTGTGTTTGCAGTTTGGAGAACCTCTTTTCTGTTGTTATGCTGTAAAAAGGGACAGTATTGCTAAAACAGATGGGCTGGTACAGAAGGACTGCACTAAAGGCTGCTTGTTGATGTGCCCACAGCAGCTTTGACAGTCATACAAATTGCAAGCTGGAGAGCCAGGAGAAATAGACAAGTGTTATGGCAGAATCGGAAGTCATAATTTCCAAAAGCTGGGGTGGCAGTCAGCCTCTCCCTGTAGTTCACATAATTTGTGAGGTGTAGCACACTGCACAAACATGACATAAATGTGGGCATCCTCAAAAAAACTTTCTGACATGTCATTATGAAAAAAGTATAAAAAAACTGCCCACTGTTAATCAGCTGTAACATGTTCATTACTTGAGTCAATTGTCAGATGACATAACAGGTCAAATGTGACGGCACTCAGAAAAACAGCAACTGAATATTGTTGCTTCAAATTCAGACTAATAAATTTGTAAAGCATGGCAGAATATCATGTCTCCAACAAATATGAGGCATTACCTCCAAGCTGAAAAAAAGAAAACACCAAAAAGAAAGTAGTAGTAGTAGTAGTAGTTATTAATTACTGGGCTCAATCCATCTGCAGTCATGACACGGGAATCTGCACGTATCTGTTTCATAATTTCTTCCACAATCACATCATCAGAAACTCTAATTGTGCACTGATGATTCTCCGAACAATACATACAGGAATATGAAAAGACTTTACTATTTCCATAATATACAAATAACCAACAAAATGCATGTCATTGTTTATGATGAAACATAATCACACTCTTCTCACCAACAAGTTTCAGTGACTATTATGTTGCCATCTTCAGGGTGAGATTATTACAAGAATACAGAGGTACAATGTGGGTAGTTGTTTTGTCACTCCATAACAATTAAGATTATTATTATTATTATATTATAGTAACATATCAAACAAAAATCTGAAATATACTCTTCTCACCAACATGTTTCAGTCACTATTGTGTTGCCATCTTCAGGGTGAGATTATTACAAGAATACACTCCATAACAATTAAGATTATTATTATTATTACATTATAGTAACATATCAAACAAAAATCTGAAATACCTTTTCTAACTGAACCTGTTACTTCCTTGCTAGAGAGAACAGTCTGCCCAGAAAGAGGTACACAAGAATATTCCACACGAAATTACCACTATTTAACATTTCATCTGCTGCTTGTGGCCACGTCTTAACATTTTACAATTCACAAAACAGTTCGAACTCCATAAACTTATCTACACAGCTGAAAGATTTAGAGCAAGAACCTCCGTGGAACTTCCAGGGTATTTCATACAACTTACATTCACACCAGCTATACAAGTCAGCAGGTTATCACTCTTACCAAAACATAACTCGTCTTTTCTATGTAAGTGCAACGAGTAGGTGTTCTGTAAGACTGCCTCCTCTTACTTCTAAGGCCACTGGTAACTATGCCTTCACTCATACTATCATAAAGTAATTCTCATCTACATCAAAGTTACTCTTCTCATTAGCTCCTGCCCACACAAAATCTGCAACTACTAACACTGCTTATTGTCAAATGAAGCATAGTTGGTACAGATTGGGTATTCATTGCTGGGAATGCTAGAGTACAGAACGTGCATAGCACATATGCTGCACACATCACACATTATTCATCTTCATGATGCCTGAACTGAGTCCTTAAAACTCTGATAAAGCAAGTTTCATTTCTATATAAAATATGTCATCTGTCTATGCCCACATGTACACAACATTTTCTCTGTTATGCAGCTCAGAGGACCTGCTACAACAGAAAATACATACTCATAACGACGACACTTAATTGGGCCCAATCCTCATTCCTGAGGTACCACGAAAGATACAAAAGATTCTTTAATGGCTACATTTTGAATAATAATAAATGGGTCAATTTGTAATGGGTGAAGAAAAGTAACAAATATTTTGGTTAATTATCAGATAGTAGAAGTGCAAACCTGCATGCCATCTAATGGTTTCTGAATGTATTTTTAGAAGTTTACGAACTGTAGATACGCACTCTGTTTTTTAATTGAGATTTGAAAATGGCAGTGCCGGCGGGAGATTTGAAAAAAAAAAAGCAGTGTTGCCAACTGTGTAGATGGAAAAGAAAAAATTTTCCCTCGATGGAGGGAAATTTTCGTTTCGTGGGTTGGAGAAAGAAATGAAGATCGTGTAGCGTGAGTATGGAGCAAGAG
>Ga0131853_10003836_pt1 | contig 26984 bp, 15 predicted proteins | sample TergutLab28metaG_FD_92764 | JGI IMG/M metagenome (GOLD analysis project Ga0131853, IMG submission 92764) | Labiotermes labralis P1 segment gut microbial communities from Petit-Saut dam, French Guiana - Lab288 P1 (version 2) (version 2) | ecosystem: Host-associated > Arthropoda: Insects >...
ATTTTCAGTTTAACATCAGGAAATATCGGGGTCGTCCATTTGCGCGAAACGCTGATCCTTTTTTAGCCATAAGGTGCTCCTCAAATCGCGCGTTAGTGCTCCGTTGGTGGCGAAATATTCAGTCTATCAACAAATATACAGCAGAAGGACGAGCTGAGATATACAGACTAAAAGAACGTAAAGCATAAAACGATGTACGCTGCCAATAGTCGGGGTTTAGCGGTGAAAAAAGCAAAAGAGGAAAACTTCATTTTGTAACCGACACGAAGGGTAGCTTGCTTACGATAATATTTCATGCCTCAAATATATATGATACTGTTGGCGGTGTCGAGGTTTACGACAATATGTTCGCCAAAGCAGCTCACTTTTAAGCTATCAAATGCCAAGCGGCTTGTCCGACAAGATACTATTGGTGATGATTATTCCATGGCAAGCGGAGAAAATCGCTGAAGCCGCCGACAACCATAATGCTCGATCGGCATTGTGTTAAGAAAATCGAATCTCAACAAAAAGAGGTAAAGGAACTATATCTACAGATTGGAATTTATGACGAAACCTATGACGTCAGAACAGCCGCAATAACAAATTAAACGAACGGGCTGATTTTTGCCCGTCCGTATTTGGGGATTAGGTGCAGTGGCCACCAATAAGCAACCCCGGTAGATACCGGTTAATTGCTTGCTACACTAGCAAAACCAAATGAGAACAGCAATTTGTTAATAGCTATATTTCTGATTTAGCCTTCCAAAAATTCAACAACAGCATCAACAATCTCATCAAACTCACTAAGCAGCAAATGCCTGGAGATTAAATCAAAAAGTTCCTTTGTCGGCTGTGACCATGCTCTGGTTTTTAACTCTTCCAACACTTCTTCCGAAGTAGCTTCGTCATATTCCTCGCAGGATGCTTTTATTGCGAGCAATTTTTCGTGCAAATAATGTATATCATCCTCGACTTCTTCCATTGTTTCAGTGGCTGTTGCTTCTTTTGGCGAGATTTTTTCCGTAAAAGTACGCAGCGCATTAAGAAATGTAGGGTTTTCAGCAGCTATGACATCAAGCTTTTCCTCGCGTCCCAACTTTTCCAACCTAGCCGCAACAGCTGAAAGCTCTTGATTTTTAGCGTTTGCTAAGGCGCTTTTCATCCCATGTACATGAATGATATATGTACGCAGATCATCACCACTGACTGGGCCACCCTTTTCTTCAATCGCTTCAAGTGCTTCAAGCGACTTTTTTGCGTCCTGCACAAATAACTTAGCAAACCTAGGGTCAATACTTTGCTGTTGCAGATTGGTTTCGGCGGCCATTTCAGGACTCTTCCGCCGTCGTATCGCTTCTACAATTTCTTTAGGATACTTATCCCTCACCAGCTTATTCAGCACAAGATTTAACTGCCGTACATCAATAGGCTTGGATATAAAATCATCAAAGCCGTTTCCGAGAAATACTTCTGCTTGACCTGCGATCGCATTAGCGGTCAATGCCACAATCGGTTTGCCATATCCCATATCCCGCAAACATTTTGTGGCCTCCATACCGTCCATCTCGGGCATCATATGATCCATGAAAATAATGTCATAGATATTGCCGTTTTTTATTTTTTTAATAGCGGCGTGCCCACTTGAAACAGAGTCAATTTTTAATTCATATGGAACCAACAGTCCTTTGGCTACATAAATATTCGTTTCTACATCATCTACAACCAATACACTGCCATAAGGCATAGGCTCCCGGGTGATTTGAACCCTTCTCATTTGGGCCCTGCTGGCTGAGCGGAATTGACGCAGGTTTTCAGCCGCTTCCCTGCCAAGCTCACCGGCGCCTGCATTGCCAAGAGGCAAATGCACGGTAAATGTAGAGCCCTTCCCTGGCTCGCTTTCTACAAATATTTCTCCGTTCATCAGTTTTATAAGATTATGCGTAATGCTCATGCCAAGCCCCGTACCTTCGGTTGAGCGGTTGGCCTCTTCATTAAATCTTGAATATTCGTCGAACAGTTTGCTTATCTGTTCCTCCGTCATTCCTTCTCCGGTGTCTCTTATTGCGAGTATCAAAATTAACTCGTCGCTATTTGTTTCGCCGACTTTATATGAAGCTGAAAGCGTAACCTTACCTTTCTTCGTGTACTTAAACGCATTAGAGAGCAGATTATTTAAAATTTGCTTAATTCTGAGCTCATCGCCTAACATATGGGTGGGCATATGTTCGTCTATATAGAGGTCAAATTCAATCTGCTTGCTGCCGATACGCATCATATTAAGCTGGGCGGTGTCACTGACAAAACTGGCGATTTCAAACTTATTAACAATCAAGTCCAGTTTTCCGGCTTCTATTTTTGACAGATCAAGGATGTCGTTGATAATGCTTAACAGCAGATCGCCGGATGTGTAAATCGTATCAAAGGCTTTCTTTAATTCCGGGTCAAGACCCGCATTCATTAATTGGATTTCGGTAATGCCCAAAATCGCGTTCATCGGCGTACGGATTTCGTGGCTCATTGTGCTGAGGAAAGTGCTTTTTGCTTTATTTGCTTCCTCAGCCATTTTTCGCAGCTTTGAATCGCGCAAGTCCATGTTATAGCCCAAAACAATATAACTGTCCCCCAGTTTTAAGCGCACATAAGTAACTTCAACGGGAAAAGGTTCGCCGTCGGTTGTTATATGCATCCATTCCGTGCGTAAATAACCTTCTCTAAATGCGGTTTCCACAACTGTTGAAATTTTCTCTTTCGATGGCGTTCCGCAGGGCTGGTATTCTGGGGAAAGGTCGCTGAATATCCTCATGTACTCTTCTGTGTTGGCAAGCCCGAATAACCTTGCAGCCGTTTGGTTACATCCTGCTAAATCTAACTTTTCATCCCAGGTTTCCACAAAGAAAGGAGCGGAGTCTATAAACATTTGTGCCATTTCATAAGATTCCTGCGCTTTTTCCATAGCGGCATTAATCTGCCGTAAATCCATGTTATAGCCTACAACAATATCATCATCTCCCCGTTTTAAGCGCACATAAGTAACATCGACGGGAAAGGACTTACCGTCATTAGTTATATGCATCCATTCCGTACGCAGATAGCCTTCTCTAAATGCTGTTTCTACAATTGTAAGGATCTTTTCCTTCGATGGCGTTCCGCATAACTGGTATTCAGGGGAAAGGTCGCTAAATATCCTCATGCACTCCTTCGTGTCGGTAAGCCCAAATATGTTTGCCGCTGTTTGGTTACATTCTATTAAATTCAGCTTACTATCCCAAACCTCTACAAATAAAGGCGCTGAGTCAATAAACATTTGAGCCATTTCGTAGGATTTCTGCACTTTTGCCATAGCGGCCTTAATCGGCCGCAAGTCGCTGGCGTATGATACAAGCATATACTTGTTTTGGCGCTTAAAACGTACAAGGGTAATTTCCGAAGGCAGCGGCTCACCATTTATCGTTTGATGCATCCACTCAAAATTGTCGTAGCCATGCTCAAAAGCACTATTCAAGTGCTTAACAATCTTTTCCGCGGTAAGTGTGCCGCAAGGCTGAAATTCCGGTGACAGTTCATTGAAGCGGTCGATAAATTCTTTCTTATCTTCAAATCCGAACGTTTTTGCGGACTGATCGCTGGTAGTAACTATATTTAACTCATCATCCCACACATTGATTATGAAAGGTGCGGAATTGATTAATATCTCATTTATCTCATTAGCTTCGCCGGCTTTTTTCGCCGCAGCGTCCAGAGCGTATTTATAGGGGCTTACATCGTGTGCGCAGGCGATAAATAAGTCTGGTGTTTCGCGCTGTAAGGAAATATTCAGACAAAGCGATTCCCCATCGGGTTTGGATATTTGAAGTTCAAACCGGCAGCAGCCTTCACTTTGCGCTTTTTGTATGTACTGATGCAGAAAATCGACGGTTGATTTGCCGCAGGGCTGACAAGTCGGTAAAAGAGTATTGAAGTCAATTACGCTTTCTGCTCCTGAAAGTGAAATCCAATGCCTATTTGCAGCAATCAGGTTGCATTCAATATCGAAGCATCCACAGGCAACCGGAAGTCGATCCAAGATTAAATCAGATACGTTTTCAAGAGGCTCCGACAAAATACCGCCATATATTTTATTGAAAGTCAATATTATCACCTCAATACTTTAATATTCTTTACAGCTTAATTAACTTGAACAGATCTTTCACTTCAAGGAACACTTCCGCAATTTGGGGGTCAAACTGAGTACCGGCGCCTTCCATAATAATGCTGACCGCTTTGTCTGCATCAAGGGCTTTTTTATAAGGCCGCTCAGAAGTAAGTGCGTCATATACATCTACTATAGACATTATTTGGCCCAAGAAAGGGATATCTGTTTTTGACAATCCCCGAGGATACCCTGTGCCGTCCCATCGTTCATGGTGAGAGCCAATAAATATCTTAGCGTAATACAAAAAATCTACATTATCTGTCAGTGCGGAGATTTGGTCTATAACATACTCCCCTTTTTCACAGTGGGTTTTCATTATTTCAAACTCGTCATACGTTAGCTTTCCCGGCTTGTTCAAAATAACGTCGGATATGGCTATTTTGCCCACATCATGAAGACTGGCGGAGGAAACAAGCAAATCAACATCCATTTCCAAGAGTTCGTCTGAATGTACTCCGCTCTCTATCATTTCGTTTATCAATAACCACATATAAACTGATGTACGCCCAATATGATCGCCCGTCACCTTATCGCGGCTTTCAACCATACCTGCCAAAACAGATACAATACCGTTTTTAAGTGTTTCGAGCTGAGCTGCGCTTTTATGGAGCTCGTCTGTCTTTTGCTGAAGCTGTGCCGTACGTTCTCTTATCAGCTCATCAATATCCAAGTGAGTTTTTATCCGGTTTATCAAGACAGGTACGGAAAACGGCTTGTTAATAAAATCAACCGCCCCTATCTGAAATCCGCGAACCTCAACATCGTCATCGGTCATACTAGTCAGGAAAATTACAGGTATGTCAGCATGTATGCCGTTAGTTTTCAATTTATGTAATGCTTCAAATCCATCCATATCCGGCATTTCAATATCAAGTAAAATCAAGTCCGGTACTCTTTTTTCCAATAATTCAAACATTTTAGCCGCTGACAACATGGTCATAACCCGATAATAGTCTTTTAGAGCATTTTTTGCTGTAATCAAGTTTATTGCGCTGTCATCCACTACAAATATAGTTTTCTGCATCGCACCACCCCCATGTTAGTAGACCCCCATTACCCCATACCTAACATAATTTGAAAATATCAGCTTGTAATGTCAATTTTTATGAGAATGAAATGTATTCCTCAGAAGTGGTCGAAATAGATTCGGGAAAGTTGTTTAACTTTCAGTTGCCTATCGATAATGCTGCCTCCGATATTATATCACAAAATTCTTCGATTGTACAAAAAATTTTAGAATGGCAAAGGTAATATTTGAGCACATAGCCTATCCGCGTGCAGCGTAACGCCTTTCCACAATTACGCATATTATGTACTATACCACTACCGTCCGAAGAATTGATGTTTATGTTTAAACCCCATTATGGTAGAAAGTAAAATAGGAGGGTTCAAATGTCTTTTTATGTGTTGGGGGCTGCCGTGCTGGCGCTGTCGGTGTCATTGGACGCTCTCGCGGCAGCTTTTGCTTATGGATGTAAAAAAATAAGAATACCGCCTCTATCTGCGCTAATCATTAACCTGATCTGTACAGGCACCATAGGGCTATCCTTTTTGCTAGGTTCGGTTTTAGCGCAATTTATTCCTGAAATTGTTGCCACAGTCTTGTCTTTCTCAATTCTATTGTTGATAGGAACTACCAAACTACTAGATTCAATCACCAAGTCAATTATTCGTAGGTATACCCAAATCAACAGAGAAGTCAGACTATCCCTGTTCAATTTCAGATTCATTCTGCAAGTCTATGCTGACCCTGAAATTGCCGACGTAGATATATCAAAAAGTATTTCTGCGAAAGAGGCGGCAGTGCTGGCGGTATCCTTGTCTCTGGATGGTTTCGCGGTTGGGTTTGGCGCAGCTCTGCTTGGCTTTAATACCTGGGCTGTTATATTGTTCTCGCTGCTTGCTAATGGGTTAGCCCTATGGCTAGGCGGCGGATTGGGTAACAAGGCCGCCCAAAACCCTCGCTTTAATATTTCCTGGTTAGCAGGCGTAGTATTGATTGGGCTGGCGTTTATGCAGTTGTTATAAAAGCAAAGCCTGCCTATCCCAAGCTTTTTACGAGGGATGAGCAGGCTTCATATTTAGAGCTTAGTTCAGCACAATATTTACATCATTTACTGTAATTGGTCTAATAAACGGGTTGGCCGTATTGTTAACAAGCTCTAGCGCGGCTGGTATGTCCACAAACTCGTACCAACTCGGCGGCCCGGAGCCGTGAGAGATCGGGAGAGTATGCGTTGAAAGCGCGTCGATGCCGCTGACTTGCGTAAGCTGGCTTGCGAACCACAACATTTCCTGGGCGCTGATGTTTGTGCTTACATTATCCTGAAAGATGGAGATAAACTCAGGTATCCTCAAGACACTCGCGGGCGTAAGGAGCTGCTGCAGCACCGCCTGGACTACCGCCTGCTGATGACGCACACGATCAAAGTCGGTAGCGGCGCGGAACCCACGGTTCGCAAGGCGAAAACGTGCGAAATTGAGAGCCTGTTCACCGTCAAGCCTCTGCGGCCCAGCCGGGATATCTATGTGCAGGTCTTGGAAAGGGTCGTCGTAACGCATATGGAAAGGCACGTCTATATATACGCCGCCTACCGCGTCAACAATCCTCTCGAACGCGTCAAGGTCTATCTTCACGTAAAAGTCAGGCGCAAACCCTAGTATGCTGCGTACCTCGCGCTTTAGCTGGCTAACGCCTGCTTCCGGTGAACCGCCGTGGATTAAGCCCGCGGGATATGCTACGTTGATCTTTCTATGCCTGCGGGATACGTTAACAGGAACATCACGCGGGATGGAGATTATATTTGCGGTGTTGGTTACGCCGTCATAAGACGCGACCATAATCGTATCAACATTTATACCTTCGTCAAGACCCATGATGAGGAATGTGTAGAAAAGCTCCCTCCTATCCTCGTCAGCAAAGCCTGAAGGTGCGGCAAGTTCATTATCTATATCAAGGTCGTCGTCATTCGGTTCGACAACTATGAAAGCAGGTGCGTCGTCAGGCTCTTCGGGTACGAAGTCCTGCACAGGCGGTATTGGCGGTGGGACGACTATGTAGTTGCGCATAACATGAGCGCCGCCAAGTACCGCAGTCGAAAATATAAGCGAAGATATAAAAAATGTCTTGGCGAACAATAACATCAAATGTGTCTTTTTTTTGCGCACAGCCGTCTTAGAGCCGCTGCGCTTGCGCAATAGCGGGGTATGCTTAGGCATAGATACTCCTATTATAGAACATTATAAGTCTAGACAACAGCATATCCCAAGTGTCTAAAATTGTCAAGATAAAAAATTTAGTACGATTATTGTCCAGCTTTTTTTACGCTTACAATTGCGTTGCAGATCGCTCCCAGCCCCGATCCAAACACTGCGCCCGCAGCAGCCCCAACCAAAATATCAATCCACCCTCCCAGTAAAAATTCTTGCCATCCGCCGCTGATTATATAACCGGACAATGCTCCGATGACAATTCCTAGAATTGCAAATCCGCCGTAAAACAAGCCGACGGCTTCATATTCAGAAGGGTCGAAGTCTTTATAATACTGTTCCAACCGCTTTTGCAGATCGGCGCTGAAATCAGGCTTGCCGGAAATCGACAACTCTTCCTTCGCTTTTGCGAAAGCTTGCTGTTCCGACATTCCTTTTGACATCAAGTCGTTAATGTAATGGCTCATGTAGAGACTCATGTCGCTTTGAGCCTCCTTTGCCTGATCGGAACTGATCTTGAATCTTGACAATTCCTTTCCGATCTTTTGCTTAGTCAGGCCGGCTTCCATACGCAGCATTTCCAAGTAAGTCATTTCAGCGGCATCAATATGGTACTGAGCCTGCTCCTTCACGAACTTATTGACTCTTTCAATTGTTTCGCTGCTGATGCTCATGATTTACACCCCCGTTATTTTAAGATATTCAATGTTGCCAAATAAAAATTCCCATCTCGCTCAAATTGTCTGTTGCACCCACGTTACCTCAACGCTTTTCTCTGCATGTACTAAATAATGCTTAGTACCAGTGTATAATAACGCAGAGTAGTGTCGCTGTCAAGAGGCAAATTAAAGTATTGACATGGCTGGATAGAAAGCTTATAATGTGGAAAAAGAATATAACTTGTTAGGTGAGGCTCCTAAAAGAACACAGGCTGCTGCCCTACAATGTCGAGAGACACCACAGGGTATAACAGGCATAGTCGGATTAAGGCATTGCTTAATGTAGCTGGTTTGGGTTTTTCAAATCTACGTCTTTTAGTGCTAAAGCTCAAACGAGGGGTTGGTTAGTTGTATGTCTGTGCGCCAACAACTGTTACACAGCTTTATTGTGGCTGTGTTATTGTTGAATGTGTATTTGTCGGGCAACTTTAGGACTGATTGCGACCCCTTGACGGTCGTTTTTTGTTGGCCGAATGAGCGCTCCGCCCATACAAACAGGGGGTGGTATTATGGATTCGGACAGTAGTAGTTACGTGAATAGTATCAGCGGTAATTATTATTTTACAAAATTAACAGAGACGGAGAAAGTGTATGAGCTTGTTCGAGGCCATAATTTTGGGGCTGATCCAGGGTATATCAGAGTTCCTGCCCGTGTCCAGTTCGGGGCATTTGCTTGTATTTCACCATATTTTTGGCATAGCGGCAGAAGATAACCTGACCTTTATCATAGTGCTTAACATGGGCAGTTTGCTGCCGCTATTGTTCGTTTTTCGCAAAGATATATGGGCGCTGATAAAAAGACCATTCCAAAAAACCACGGCGCTGCTTGTAATAGCAACTGTGCCGTTGGTTATTGTGACGCTGCTCTTTGTCGAGTTTATAGAGGCCATGTTTCACTCGATACGCTTTTTACCCTTTGGCTTCATCGTTACAGGAATAGTTTTAATGCTTTCGGACAAGCTCAAGGATAGAGGCAAATATATCAAAGACATGAACTTTATTGACGCCGCATTGATCGGCTGTGCTCAGGCTTTTGCCGTTTTCCCCGGCATTTCCCGCTCGGGAAGCACTATTACGGCTTCACTGGCAAGCGGTATGAATCGTGAAAACGCTGCCAAGTTTTCATTCCTCATGTCCGTACCTGCGGCTTTTGGGGCTGTAGCGCTGCGGTTAGGTCATATAGTGTCAGGCAGAATATTGATAGAGGATTTGAATTTTCTTAATCTTGGCGCGGGATTTGTGACAGCGGCTATATCGGGGTATTTGGCAATAAACTTCATGCTTTCGATTATTAAGAGGGCTAGGCTGAAATATTTTGCTTTTTACTACGTCTTTGCGCTGGCTGTATTTGTCGTTTTACTATTCTAGCCGACTTGGTTTTGTTGTGATGATTGCCGCCGATGCTTTATTAAGAAATCGGAATATATTTCAAAAAATCGGAGGTACAACATGTTAAATGAAAAGATTTTAGCTTACATCGAAAACAAAGATATGGAAAACTTAAAGGCTATGCTTGCAAGTGCGGAAGAGATGGAAATTTTGCATGCGTTCCACGATCTTTCCGCTGAGGAACAGGTTATTGTGTTCAGATTGCTTGCGAAAGATAACGCCTTAGCTGTATTTGAGGAATTAGACACCGACGAGCAGGCGAATCTCTTGCGCTCCTTTACAGACGAGAGCGCGAAAGAATTCATCAACGAGATGGCTCCCGACGACCGTGTGAAGCTGTTGGACGAGATGCCGGCAGGCGTTGCTAAAAAACTGATAAACTCTCTTTCTCCCGCTGAAAGAGAAGCGACCAACGTACTGATGGGCTATAAGCCGGAGACCGCCGGGCACATAATGACCACGGAATATATATCACTAAAAAAGGATATGACTGCGGAACAAGCCTTGGAAAAGGTACGTAAACAAGCGCAAGATAAGGAAACAGTTTACACTCTGTATATTACGGACAGCTCTAAAAAGCTGGAAGGCGTACTTTCCTTGAAAGAATTGGTTTGTGCGGGCAGCAGCTCTAAAGTGGAAGAAATCATGTCCAAAAAGACCATAAGCGTGTCCACCGATACTGACCAAGAGGAAGTAGCAAAAACTTTACAAGAAATGAACCTTCTAGCCATACCTGTTGTCGATAAAGAGGAGCGCATAGTAGGGATAGTAACCATCGACGACGCTATGGACATTCTTCAAGAAGAAGCCACAGAGGATATTTATGACGCGGCGGGTCTTGCGGACATTACCGACAGCGAATCCGACCGAAGCGAAGTGTTGATAAAAGGCAGCCTATGGAAAATATGGAGGGTTCGGCTTCCGTTTCTGCTCATTACCCTTGCGGCCGGGCTGTTTGCGGGCGTGATAATCGAAGGGTTCGAGGAAGCGCTGGAATCCATTGCCGTGGTAGCCATATTCATCCCATTAATTATGGACATGGGCGGCAATGTTGGAACTCAATCCTCGACCGTATTTGCCCGTGGGGTTGTACTTGGGCATATCAATGTAAAGAACTTCCTGAAGCCGTTCATAAAAGAAATTGGCATCGGGTTTAGCATGGGTATTCTGATAGGCGTGGCTGCAGGGATAATAACCTCTGTCTGGCAAGGTATTCCCTTGCTTGGGGTTGCCGTCGGCCTTTCTCTTGTTGCGACCATGACTTTGGCGGCGCTGTTAGGCTTCTTGGTTCCTTTCATACTGATAAAGTTTAACGTAGACCAGGCGGCCGGTTCTGCTCCAATAATTACATCTATCAAGGATATTGCGGGGCTAATTATTTATTTTGTTTTTATCAGTACTTTCTTGGGGTATATGTTATAATTAGAACCTGTATTCGTAAAGTAGCCTCCAGCTTATGAATACAGGTTCTTATCCATTTGACAAGCGGAGGCAAAAGACATGATAACTTTCAACAGAATGTTTTACATCTGCGTTTTGTTTTTATCGGCGACATTTCTCTTTGTCGGCAACAGGATAGCTTCGGGGGGCATAGACTTTGCGTCGGAAATAGACGCTTTTCCTGTGTATTCAGCGGTAGTTACTGAAATCACCGACAGGGTAGAAGATACCCAGGAATTTGCACCGGGCTTTTCAATCACAAACATATCGATAAAATTCTATGCTCGGATCACCAGCGGCGAATTGCGTGGCGAGGAAGTATTTGCTGAATACATAGTATCCAGCGTTTCGGACGCAGCCATGAAAGAAGTTGAGACAGGCGACAGAATTCTCCTGATGTATGACAACTTAATGGATTCTTTCATTTTCATGGAGTATGAAAGGGTACATTACATAGCAATCCTGGGAGCGGCGTTTTTTATGCTGATCGTATTGTTTGGCCGGAAGAAAGGGTTCAATTCCATTATCGCATTAGGGTTTGCCTGTTTTGCGATTTTTATGGTGTTTGTGCCGGCAATTTTGTCCGGCAAAAATATATATATCACTGCCGCCATCATCTGTGCCTATTCAATTATATCTACCCTGCTGATTGTCATTGGGCCGAACAAAAAGGCGATATCCGCAATATTTGGTTGTTTAGGCGGAGTGCTCTTCGCCGGGCTTTTAATGATTTCCATGGATACAATCATGAATCTTACCGGTTTTGTAGACCAGGAAGCACGCTTCTTACTTCACATACTCACAGAAAATCCGATAGACCTTAGAGCCATTATATTTGCGGGTGTGGTGATTGGCTCTGCAGGAGCTATTATGGACGTAGCTATGTCTATCGCATCGTCTCTATGGGAGGTAAAGCTTGCGGGAGGCGCGGCTGATTTTCGTAGCCTTTTTAAGTCCGGCATAGAGATAGGCAAGGACATATTGGGTACTATGCTGAACACATTGATTCTTGCCTACATAGGCAGTTCGCTGTCTGTAATTTTGCTGCTTACCGCTCACACAACTTCTCTTATAGAGCTGTTCAACATGGAAATGATTATCGTAGAGTTCTTGCGGGCATTGGTAGGCAGTTTCGGAATGTTTTTGACCATACCGCTGACGGCGGCTATCTGCGGATGGCTCTATGTTGACCATCAAAATGATGATGGTTTTGAAAGTTCGGATGATGATTATTATGAGCGATTAAAATTGCGGCGGAATATGCGGACACGGAAATGAGAAAGCACTGACTTTACAGTACATATAGTCGTCATGTATCTGCGGAATAGTAATGCGTCCCGTAAACACGTTTTTATCGGGATGTTGATTTTGTCGAAATATCGTGGTATAATTGTTTTTTGATAATAATGTAGAAATTTTTGGTATCGCGCGGTGATTTTTTGAATGAAAAGAGCAAGAAATTAAATCTGCTTTTAGCAATTTGGCTGGTTTGCATAGCCGCTTTTTTTTCTCATGTTCAGTTTATATAATTATTTCATAAGCGCCGGTCAGACTCGTGAAGAGATAGCGCAAGAGCAAGAACTCAGAGAAATGATATATACCGAAGGTTTTTTCAGTACTTTGCCGGAAGGCCAAGCTGCTGCAGGCGAAAGGTATAGGTATACGAAATTACCGGATGGAAAGGACGAGACAATTCTGTCAGACCTGGAATTGCCGACCGCACCTGAATTTTTATTTACTGAGACAGATGAAAATTCACCAGTTTTCATTACACGGGCAGCTGTAGGCAACGATGACGTAATTGCCTATATGAGTATACCCGGCACTGCAATAAGCTATCCGGTGGCTCAAAGCTCTGACAACGAATATTATTTACACCATGACTTATTGCGTCGGCAGAGCTCTTCGGGCACAATTTTTTTGGATTATGTCGTTAGCTCCAGTTTTTCAGACCGAAGTTCAATATTATACGGTCACAATATGCGAAATGGTACAAAGTTTCATAATCTTCGTTATTTTCTGGAATCCTCATTTTTTGAAAACAATCGCTATATTAACGTTGTTTCTACAAATTCATTATTACAGTATGAAATATTCGCTGCCTTTACAACCCACATAAGCTTTAATTATATCAAAGTTGATTTTCCGACCGACGTCGACTTTATGACGTTGGTAAACGACATAAAAGAAAGATCATACCACATCTCTGATATTGTCGTAAGGGAAAGCGATAGAATGTTGATATTGTCAACATGCTTTGGCGGCTTAGGTACAAACTATCGCATTGTGATAGTTGGAGTGTTGATAAATGAATATTAGAAACTAGGTCGGTCGGTATACGGGGTAGGGTAAAGCGCCGACTTAAAATACAGCACAATTTATAAGCACGATTGTGCCGGGTTGTTTCATTTTAGTTGGATATATGGCGGAGATCACTTTCCGCCGGTACCGGTTCCCGAAGTTAATGAACCCAGCGAATCGGCAGCAGCAGATAATGTAGCACCGGCGCGCGTTAATCCTGAAACAATCGATATTTCCGCCCAAAGCGCTAGGCAAGTTGCCTTAGCCTCAACAGGTCTGCTATTCTCAACGATACTGGCCGGTTTTGCCATAAGAAGATTTAGGCCTGATTCTTTCAAATAAGTTAACGATTTCAGTCATTAACCAAAAGATTATACAAAAAGAATTGCCTTGTCAAGTGAGGCGGTTCTTTTTGTATTGACACCGTTTGGAGTGTGGTATTGATTTGGTGACATTACGGATATTTCGGCGCTTCCAGAAAATATTGGTGCATTTCTCAAATATGTTCACTGTAGTATTCCTCACGAGCCACCTATGCCAATTTGCCGGTGCAATACATAGTCCAGCATTACTCGCTCGAAACCGGCATTGGTTAAGGTCTGCGCCGCTGTCGGCGGATACTGCTTTACAGTCAGCCGCTTTAAGGCCGAGAAAATGTTTCGTTTGCTAAAGGCAGTCGCAAAAGCGGTCAATGCATCCTTTAGTACAGTTTTGTCAAATACGCGCAGGGTATGCCCCTGACGTTCAAATACCGCTACCGGAATACCTTGCTTTAGTGCAACCACAGTACCATGTACAAGAGTAAATTGCCTGTCGGGATCATGAGGCAAGGCTCTCCCCCAAACTTGGTATGGGTCAGGCGCCGCAAGCCAAATAACCTCATCTGTGGGGCGCTCCAATCCTTGAATAATTGTTGCATATGCCTCTTCCCGAATATATTGCGCGCCGGACAGTCCTTCCACGAAGTACCCCCGCCGAGCGCGCCCGGTATATTCCCAGATACGCAATGATTCCAAAGCCTCCGCCCAGGGGATGCCAAGCAGGGGGACGGCGGTTTCACGACAAAGTAGGCCGGTCTTTTCAAAGGCGCGATTCAGCCGCTCTTCGATGCTTAGGAGTTTCAGAGGGTGTCGTATATCCCAGCGTCCGGAGGTTATGGCCGCTACCCGTGCCGATATTCTTCGGTGGACGGTAGATTTTTCGTTTTTATCACGCTCCAGCCACATACGTACGGGGGTGAAGCTGTCTGCGTGTATAATTCCCTTTTCCATCAGTGAAAACAGAACTTCTTGCAGCGGCTTCTGCAGTTCCTGCTTTTTTTCCGCAGGCAAGGCAGAAATAAAGGATGCGCCGCGCTTTTGCAAAATCTGTATGATAATTTTCTCATCTGGGTCTAGTTCCGCATAATTCAGATGCTGATCTATGTCTGCGTCCCAATCTACATCCGCATAGGCGTGGAAGGACAATCCTTCATCACCCAAGTGCCAGAATACCTCGCCGTTTGAGAGCAGCTTGTCCAACAGCTCTGGGCGATACGCGCTCACTCTTGAGGGCAATAAATTAGCCTCCCACTGGCCGGCGGGAAATGAGCGATCCGTCAGCTTTTCAAGAGCTTGTTTCAGCTGCTCTCCCGGCGGCGCAATTGTACGCAGGCGCCCTGCCATAAGCGCGGCGTAATGAAAACCCGGCACTGTCCGCACTTGCCGCCTCTCGGTAATGGTAGCGCGGCGGGCACGCTCGTAAAGCTCGGCGTGGTAGTACAAGCCTGCTTCCATGATGACGCCGTCTTGTTCGCGCAGCGCTTCCAAAACCGCATACGCCGCTTCTTCCGGCCAGAAATATCGCTCGGCCAACCGCGCGGCGTCCATAGCTCCGCGATACCGCAAGGCACGCCGCGCCACGTTTTGGCGCGACTCTTCTTCGTAATCTATAAGGGCGGCTTGATATACCTCTTGGTGCTCCGCGGCAATCCACAGCCCGGGCTCAATGTACAGGCATCGTTTCTGATCGGCCAGGGATTCAAACCATTCCAGAGGTATCGGCAATTCTCCGGCTATTAAATCTCCTTCTATCATCAATAATGTGTGCAGTTGACTCTCATCTTCAGGTAGTTTTCGGCGTTCGGAAATACGTGCCAACTGCTCTGGGTTGGGGTTTAATTTTTTTCCTGCCTCTGCCGTCGCATTGTTGGCAGCCTCCGCGGCAGCGGCAAGTACGCGGTCGGTGATGGGTGTGTAGTTGTACACCAATTCGCCTTCAGTTTTCCGGCGCAGCGGCAGCGACATTGGGGAAGGCTCATTTAGGTACATCTCCCGTACCTGCACCACACCGGATTGAATATCCGTCAACAGTCTTTCCAAGCCGGACAAGTCCCAGTAATCTTCCAGGCATTCGCGCTTCGTTTCGCGAATAAGGGGGTGTTGAGTATGATGGATAGTACTGTCCAGCATTTCATTGGCTCGCAGGCGCTGCACCCACAAGGGATTCCGCTTATTTTGGCGCACTCCCATCATCAGGGCGCGTCCGGCATTGTGGCGGAAGCATATGTTAAACAGCGGAGTCCCGGGCAAAGCAGCCTCTAAAATTGTCTTGGCGGTTTCGGGTCGTACAGCCTTGAGCAGCCCTTCCGGCAGGATTTTCTCTCCACGGGCAATCAGCAAAATTCCGTCGTCGTCATCGTAAGCGTCAACATCCATGTTGGTAAGGCTTCTGGCCGTCAAAGCCAGCAGTATGGATAAAGGAGCGTTCACCTGCCGTCCGTAAATCGAATGGATCATTACTTGGTGAAGTCCGATTTCGTCGCAGAAATGTTCCGCAATGAGGGTGCGGTCATCGGGCAGGAGACCGGTTGCTTCCAACTGCCGCTCTATAAATTCGGCGGTGTCTTTGGCGGCGTGTGCGTCGAGACCAAGGGCTTGGAGCTCTGACAGCAGGTTCCCGGAATGTGCCGCTTCTGTAAGCTGACGCATCCGGCGCCCGAAGGCAAGACCGGTCTGCAATTTCCGTGTTTGTCCCATATACCGCCAAAAGGGCGGTCTCGCGCCTTCCGGTGAGGTTTGGGCAACGGTGACCGTATCTTTATTCACGGACGCAATCCTCCACGCAAACGAGCCCAGAAGGAATTTATATCCTACACGCTGTTCGGCTACAAATTCTTCATCCAAGTCGCCGATTTTCACACCTTCCTGGGTTTTTGCCGTGTACATTCCCGTATCGGGAATTGTGCCCGGCGAAGAAGTGGCCAGCATCCGGCTGTATACATCTCCTTCAACCCGGTCATTGATGCGGTCGTAAAGAATTCGCGGACGTACCGGCAAATCGCGCTTGTGTTCATAATCGCCCGCAAGAGTACGCAAAATGGCGCGTACATCCTCTCGGGACACTTCGCGGAAGGGATATGCGTGCGGCAGCAGAGACATTACATCATCGACGGCGTATCCGCCGCTCGCCGCCATAGAAACCAAGTGCTGCGACAGTACGTCGAAGCACAGCCGCGGCGGGCGGGACTGTTCAATTCCCCATTCACGGGCCGTATTGGCGGTTAAGGCGCAGTACAAGCCTTCCGGCACGGTGCGCGGGAACATATACATCAGGCTTAGACGCCCTGGATTATGCCCGGCGCGCCCAAGCCGCTGCATTACGCTGGCTATAGAGAGAGGGCAGGCGATTTGCAGCACTCTGTCGATTTCCCCTACATCTATGCCTAATTCCATAGAAGATGTAGCGCATAACAAACGGAGCTTCCCGGCGCGCAGATCATTCTCGACCTCAAAACGCTGCTCCTTGGACACACTGCCGTGATGGGTGCGCGCGAAGCCTTCTCCTTCAATCTGATTCACATAGTATGCAAGTTTCTCCGACATTAAGCGTCCCTCGGTAAATGCGATTACGCTTCTGGCTTCTTGACACGCTTGCGCTACCTCACGGGCAATTTCAGGCCAGATGGTTCCTTGGGGAAGTATACCGCCAGGGAAGGGGTTTACGATTTTAATTTCAAAATCTTTGTGCATGGGAGGCGCTACTATTTGGACGGCAGTATCGCCGTTAGATAAATAATCCGCCGCCAATTCCAACGGCTTAATGGTGGCGGAAAGGCCCACGCGCTGTAACGGGCGACCGCATAGTACATCCAGCCGTGCCAGAGAAAGCATTAAGTGCGCGCCGCGTTTGGTGTCAATCATGGCGTGCAGTTCATCTATAATAATGGCTCTTGCGGTTTTTAGCATTTTTCGGCCTGATTTGGAGGTTAGCAGCAAGTAAAGGGATTCAGGAGTAGTAATCAAAATATGCGGCGGTTTCCGGGCCATTTTACGCCGTCCGGCTGCTGAGGTGTCGCCGGTGCGGATTGCGACGGTAAGCGCTTCGGAGCCATTGCCCTCTTCTTTCGCAATGCCGTCAAGGGGACGGTACAAATTCTCGCGAATGTCACCGGCAAGGGATTTCAAGGGTGAAATATAGATCAACTGTAAGTCAGGGCTTAGCGTGCCCATGCGTGCCTCGGTCATCATTTGATCAATGAATACCAGGAACGCCGAAAGGGTTTTACCTGTTCCGGTAGGAGCGGAAACCAATACATGCCGGCCGGCTGCAATGGAAGGCCATGCCTCATGTTGAACGTCGGTCGGCTTTCCCAAAGCGCGCTCAAACCAGTGCAGGGTGGGAGCGGAGAATATTTTGTTATATAGTATAGGGGATTCCATAGGTGTTCCTTTCTAATGAAGCCTAGGTATAAATATTGCAGCTTTATATGGCTTACGCCGTTCGCCTTTCCTTGTTTTCACTCTCAATTAGTTCCAGCAAAAACGGAATACTCTCAGAATCAACATCAAGTTGAAAACAGTCGTAGCGACATTTTTGATAGTGATTTCCCCCTATATAAAAATCATACCCCATGACACATTTTTCCCAACAATCCTGTGGGTTAACAAGTTTTTTGCAAACAGTTGCACCGGCGATCTGGTCTACTATTCTTTCAGGTAAAGAATTCAACACATCGGGGTATTTGGCACAATTTTCGGCATAAACGCGGATCAAGAGCCCCTTTTTGCGAAACAAAAAATTCATAATAACCCGCTTTGTCTTTGGATGAGAATATGAAACAAGAAATCCGTTCTTTTTAGATTCAATTTTGATTTTATAATTATCCCGCAACAACATTTCATGGACAGTAATAACAAAATCCTTGTAATCATCGCTTACGGTCATGAGAAAATCTTCAAATTGATATTTTAATTTTTCCATTTCAAACCTCCGAAAATATGAAGTAGGTATCACTGTTTCTATGATAACAAAGTAAACACGACAACAATATGTCCTGTTTATATTTCGTTTGAATTATTTTTACGGTTACAATGTACTCACCTATAAATACCAAGGGAAAAGATGGTAGGCAGGCACTTAGAAACGAAACGACCCTGCCAATTCCGACAGGGTCGTTGTGATTTTTTGTTACTGTAGAAGTTGCAAGACTGAGTTTGGCGCTTGGTTTGCCTGTGCCAGCATGGCCTGCGCGGCCTGTGACAGTACGTTTGCCTTAGCCAGGTTCATGACTTCTTTAGGCATGTCGGCGTCCATTATTCGCGATCTTGCGTTTGTCAGGTTTTCAAAAGTAACGCCAAGACCTTCAATCACGAACTCGAGCCTGTTTTGCATGGCGCCCAGCTTGCCGCGCTGTACGCTTATGTGAGAGATTGCGTGGTCAAAGTGATCCAGCAGTTGGCTAATATCGTGACCGCTCATAAGCTCTACGCTAAAGTTTGCACGCCCGTCGCCATAACCGATCTTAAGTATTTCGGAGTCAATGGATTCGATATTGAGGAATGCGCTATGACCCGAGTTAGGGCCGATCTGGAAATGAAACCTGTGCGGCGCTCTGCTTGGGCCGCCGGAGCCGCCTGAACTTGTGGGCGATATCAAATCAAGCGGGTCTATACTGGCGCCGGAGTAAGCTTCCAAAGCTTCCCGGAACGCCTTATCAGTTTCGCTGATTAGGAAAGCTGCTGTTTCCAGTCTTTCCACGGCTGTGTCGCGCAGTTGCAATGATTCGCCAAAGGCCTGGTTTGCCGCGGAAGCACTTGCGAACATATCGCTGACGGCATTGAACGCCGTGCGGTGATCGGGGTTCCCGCTCGAAAATGTGATTGCGTCGAAGCCTTGCAAGCCCTTTGAAACCGCGGGCAGACCGGACGAGATGTTCTTGGTCGCCGCGCTCCAGTCCGCGCCTGTCTCCATACTCTCGATAGAACTTGTAAAGCTGGATACAAGCGCTTTCAAATCATCTACCAGGGTCGGAGCTTTGCCGCCGACGTCGGCTAACGCCTTGAGCGCTTCGCTCTTCAAAAAGTCGTTGAACATTTGGAGGACGTTGTACCTTGCCACGCCAACAATCTTGTTCGCTTGGTCAGACTCGATTTGCGCGGGGCTTAAAGCCACGAACGACGCTTTATATGCCTCGGCAGCGGAATCTACGGCCGCGCTGAACCCCGCAAGCTCGGCGGCGGAAAATCCGATTGGAGCGGAAGTACCGGAAGCTCCGTCCGTTCCGCGAAGAACTTCTATTGTATTAAACTGTACCCGGTGCGTCATCTGGTCAAGCTCGTGCATAAGATTGTCTATCTCGATCTGTATGGCTCTGCGGGAGTCGGGTGTGTGTGTGTCGTTTGCGGCGTATACTACAAGTTCTCGCATTCTATGTACCAAGTCGTGAATACCCTGCATACCGCCGTCCGCAACCTGGATCAACGATATGGCGTCGTGACAGTTCCGCGTGGCCATCTCAATTCCTACAACCTGCGCACGCATTTTTTCAGATATACCCATGCCGGCTACGTCGTCCGCCGCGCTGTTGATCCTGTACGCTGAAGCAAGACGCCTCGAGGCGCGCTCCTGCTGCACATCAAAGGTGCGCATGGCGTTGTGCGCCCGCATAGCTTCAAGATTTGTCTGTATTACCATATCGTCATCCCCTCCTAGGCCCTAAAGCTCCTTATAATTGTTTTCCGATTACTGAAACACGTATATTTATTATGCTATAACGTTGTAATAATTTCAAGACTTTTTTGAATAAAATCTGATGAATTTTTTCGGTATGGAATAAGCTGGGCAGGAACTTTGTATCAATATCTGTCCCACAGCATTATTTCAGTCTAAAGAATCCGATCTTTTCCTTTAGCATTTCTGCCTGTGAATTCAATTCCTGCGAAGCAGAGGCAGATTCTTCCGCGGTTGCCGAAGTATCGGAAACAACTTGTGTTATATTTGAAATACTGTTATTCACAGTAGAAATAGATTCCAACTGCTCGGCGGAAATACCGGCAATGTGGGAAATAAGGCTCGAACTCTCCCGTACATTGCTGGCGATGGTTTCAAATGAGGAGACTACTTCCTGCGCGGCCATTACGCCTTCTTGCACGTACTTGTTGTCGTCTTCGATAATGTTTGCCGTGTCGGATGCCGACTGCTGGCTTCTTCCGGCCAAGGTACGCACTTCATCCGCGACGACGGAAAAGCCTTTGCCGTGCTCCCCCGCACGGGCTGACTCAACTGAGGCGTTAAGGGCAAGCAAATTAGTCTGAAAGGCAATAGCCGTGATTACATCAATGATTTTCGATATATTTTCGTTTGACGCCTGAATCTTATTCATTGTATCAGACATTGACTGAACAGTAACGCCTCCCTGCAAAGCAAATTCTTGGGAGCGCATTGAGTTTTCGTTTGCGGTGGCGGCATTTTCACTCGCCTGTATGGCTTTTTCATGAATAAGACCGATATATTTGTTTAGTTCGTCTATAGATGCAGTCTGTTTTACTGTTCCTTCAGCAAGGCTCATAGCGCTGTTGGATACTATATCCGCCCCCATAGCCACTTGCTCAACTGCCGAGGAAATATCGGTCATAGTAGAATTTAAGGATTTTATGATCGTGGTCAGGGCAGTTTTTATGGGAGCGTAAGATCCAATGAAATCGCGCTGGATATCTACGGTTAAATCGCCATGCGCCATTTTTTCCAACACTTGAGTGATTTCATTAATATAGTCAAGCGTTATGCTCTCGGCATTATGAACGGCTACCCTGGCGGTTTCAAATACGCCTTTATATTTATTGCCTGTTTGCGACAGTTCAAAATTACCTTCGCTTATCTCAATTAACGACTTTTCGATGGAGGCAAAAGGCTCGGCTATAGCCACCAGCAAATTGTTCAGGTTGCTGACGAGGCTGGCCCAGCTTCCTTCAAATTTTGCCGGGTCAATCTTTATATCCAGCCTTCCTTCAGCAGCGCTGCCGGCCAAATGAGCCGCTGATTCGTACAGTTCCTTCAAGTTGGCAGTAGTCGTACGCAGTGTATTGGGCAGGATAATTTTCCCGCCAGGCATGTCGTCGATACGTACGTTAAAGTCTCCTGCATTGATCTTGTTAAGCACATTCAGAGCTACGACCATATCCTTAACTTGATGATCCATAAGATCATTTATGCTTACGACCACTTCATTAAAGGAATTTTGATACTTATTGGCGTCAATCCTGTACTCAATATTGCCGAGTACGTTGTACTCGTGATTTATAACGGACAGGTCATCCAGCACACTTTTTATGACACGCACAAGGTTGGCGACATCAAGAGTAAGCTCGCCTATCTCGTCTTTAGAAATTTTTGATCTGTCAATGTTTACGCTCATATTTCCGCGGGAAACGTCTGAAACAAGCGATGCCAAGCGTTTGACGGGATTTAAAATGCTGTTGGATATAAGTGTGCTGAGCGCTATAAAAATAGCAAGTATAACAGTGCAAAAAATGATGATAGATCTTATTGTACCGGCCATGACAGCGTCTATACTATTGGAATATGCCTGACGAATCTCATCGTAGCGGACGCTCAGCGCGTTAAGTATCTCAATGGATTGCGCTCCGGCCGGCAATACTACTTCATGCAAAAGCTGGCGCGCTTCTAACATTTGGCTTTCCTCTCTTAATTGCAACGCTACCCCGCCTTGCACATGCAAATCCCTGTGAGGCTGGTCAATTTGAGCTAACAACACCGACAACTGAGGGTCATTGACTTGCCTGGCAGAGTTATTGCTGTACCAGTTGCTAAAAATATAGGTGCTTGTATCCAGACCTCCTGTAAACGCCACATCATACGTGAAGGCATATAGAATGTTATACCGCAAAAGATGATGGGCATCAATAATCCTCTTAACTGTGTCGTTAAGTTCTGTTAGATTATTTAATTCCTGCTTCATTGTATTTATACGCGTTACGGCATATAAGCTATATCCGCCCATAAATACGGCCATCAAAAAGACACACAGCATTCCATACGTTATCTTATGCCTTAACCTCATAGATACAGCGCCCCCTATACTCTGTTAAAATTGGATGTTACTTTTTTGAAAATGTTAATATAACTTATCAAGTATTCTAATTAGTATAACACAAGAATTTGATAAGTTTCAAGTGGTGTTTTTTACGTTTGGCTTAGAATTCAAAAAAGAAAAGGATAAGGTATTACATGTTCTAGGAGCCGGCCTTCCCGAATAGATTATTGCAAGGGACAAGTCTGTACTCAGGAGGATAGGATAACTTATGCGAAAAACTCCCGAAAACATGGGGCTAAGCGACGAAGCCGTGCTGAGCGCGCGCCAGCTGCATGGAAGCAACGCGCTTACGCGACGCACGCGCCGCGGCTTTATGCGTCAGTTTCTGGCGAGCTTCGGCGACCCAATCATCAAGATACTGCTGATCGCGCTGTTCGTAAACGTGATATTCATGTTCAGGGACGCCAACATTTATGAAACTCTGGGGATTGCGCTGGCCGTATTGCTTGCGACGTTTGTGTCGACGCTTTCGGAATATGGCAGTGAGTCGGCGTTTGACAAGCTCCAGGAGGAAAGCGAACAGATCAAGTGCCGGGCTCTTCGCGAGGGCCGGCTATGCGAGATTCCGGTGAACGACGTGGTCATGGGAGACCTGATATTCCTGCAGGCGGGTGAAAGAGTGCCCGCAGACGGGGTTGTGGCACAGGGAGAGTTGATGGTCGACCAGTCCGCCCTAAACGGCGAGTGCGAGGAAGTTCCCAAGACCGCGGACACTGTGGTCGCCCAGCGGCGGGAACTCGATGACGAGATACCTTCGTTCGCGGAAAAGGACAAGCTGTTTCGCGGGAGCATCATATGTTCCGGCGAGGGTACAATGATTGTGACAAGGGTGGGCGACGGAACGTTCTATGGCCGCCTGGCCTTCGAGATACAGGAAGACAGCACTCCCAGCCCGTTGAAAGAGCGCCTGAGCGATCTGGCCGGCACAATCTGCCGTATTGGATATGTATGCGCGTTGGTGGTCACGCTGGCCACGCTTTTTAACAACATCGTAATTGACAATCACTATGACCCGGCGCTGATACGAGCGTATTTGTCCGACTATGGCCGGGTAGTGCGCGACATGCTGCGCGCTCTTACCCTTGGCGTCACTGTCATAGTAATGGCTGTGCCGGAAGGTCTTCCAATGATGATAACAGTAGTGCTGTCGTCCAACATGAAGAAGATGCTGCGTGACAACGTACTGGTTCGCAAGCTTGTGGGGATCGAGACATCGGGTTCGCTTAATATTCTGTTCACGGACAAGACAGGAACACTGACCGAGGGCAAGCTTGAGGTCTCGATGTTTATGGACGCGGCCGGCCGGACTCTGGATTTTGACAGGCTCCGCCGAAACAATGCCTTGTTCTCATACGTGAAGCTCAACTGTTTCTTCAACAACGGCGCGCACCTGACGCGGGCGTCCGGCAGCGCCAAGTTCAGCCGGGCGGGAGGGCTGCGCGCAATCGGCGGCAACTCCACCGACAGGGCTCTGCTGAACTTTATAAAGAACGACATATCCGACATTACAAACTATCGCAAGACATTCGCGCTGCCGTTTGATTCGGAAAAAAAATATTCACTTGCGCAAGTCGAAGGGCCGCGAAAGCTTCGTTTGGTCAAGGGCGCGCCGGAGCAGATACTTCCCCGTTGCGCAAGCGCCTTTGGCGCCGGCGGCGAGGTGGTATCACTCCCGTCGCTTGGGGGCATAATGCGGAACATCGACGCACTGTGCGCCGAGGGCGTGCGGGTAATCGCCCTGGCCGTCGGTAAGCCGGATTCCAAGGTTGACGCCGATGTAAGCGCTCTGACCTTGGTTGGCTTCATAGGGATAAGGGACGAGCTTCGCCCGGAAGCGGTCGACGCGGTAACGCGAATACGCGAGGCGGGCATTCAAACCATAATGATAACCGGAGACAACGCCGGAACAGCCGTAGCAATCGCTAAGAAAGCCGGAATAGTCGAGCGTTTCGACAGCGATGACGCCGTAATTACCAGCGACGCCCTTGCCCGCCTAAGCGACGACCAGGTCAAGGCGCGCCTGCCGAAGCTGCGCCTTGTGGCTCGCGCGCTGCCATCCGACAAGAGCCGGCTGGTGCGCATAGCTCAGGAAATGGGTCTGGTGGCCGGTATGACCGGCGACGGCGTAAACGACGCCCCCGCGCTAAAACGAGCCGACGTGGGCTTCGCAATGGGCGACGGCACGGAGATAGCCAAGGAAGCCGCCGACATCGTTATCTTGGACAACAACATTTCCTCGATAGCCAAGGCTGTGCTGTATGGGCGCACGATCTTCAAGAGCATCCGCAAGTTCATCATCTTCCAGCTTACTGTCAACTTCTGCGCCGTGGGGGTATCGGTAATCGGCCCGTTCATAGGCATCGAGGCTCCCGTTACAATAATTCAGATGCTATGGATAAACATAATCATGGATACTCTTGGCGCAATTGCTTTTGCCGGCGAAATCCCGCTGAACGAATACATGAAGGAGCCGCCCAAGAAGCGCAGCGAGAAGATCATTAACCGATATATGTACAGTCAGATTATTTTTACCGGCACGTACACCGTGGCGCTGTGCATCGCTTTTGTAAAGCTGCCCTTCTTCCTGGAGTTCTTCCGTGGCGATCAGCGAATACTTATGAGCGCGTTTTTCGCACTGTTCATCTTCGCGGGAGTCTTCAACAGCTTTAACGCTCGTACCCACCGGCTGAATCTATTCGCATACATAGGGCGCAACCGCATGTTCATGCTGATAATGGTAGCCGTAACGCTCATACAGCTCTCGATGGTCTACTACGGAGGAGAACTCTTCCGCGCCGCCGCGCTGCACATCACCGAACTGGCATTTGTCACAATTCTGGCCGCTACCGTCGTACTGGCGGACACGGTGCGCAAGCTGCTCCTGCGGGCAAATAACCGAAAAGGCTTTGTATAGTGAAACAACTTGAGAAATACAACAAGACAGCCCGTATACCAGGCTGTCTTGTTTCACTATACCGGGGTAGTTAGTTTTGACCGGTGAACCAGTCGCGCGTTACACGTCCAAGCATGTCGGAAAGCGAGGCCTTTGCGATGTCTGCCGTTGTTACCAAATCGGAGCGGCCAACTTCCCGCCCTTCCTGGAAGTAAATGATTTCGCCGGCTTTTGCTCCGGCGGAAACAGGGGCGCTTAGACCCTCTAACAGTTCTACCTTGTGCTCCAGCGGCCTGTTCTTACCCTTGGCGACCAGGATGCTGATCTGCTTATTTATAACGACTTCGGCTTCCTCCAATTCACCCTTTAGTATTTTGATGGTACCCTTTGGCGTGCCCTCTGGTTCGCCCAGTGACACGGAGTAGTTAGCGAAGCCGTAATCGAGCATTTTTCTGGCCTCATCAAAGCGTGTGCTTGGGTCGAGGGCGCCCAATACTACCGCTATCTGAGACATGTCGTCACGCGTTGCCGTGGCCGATATGCAGTAGAGCGCCTTAGAGGTGGAACCAGTCTTAAGACCGGTTGCGCCGCTGTAGGAGCGTATGAGGCGGTTGGTGTTGTTGAGTCCGAATTCTTCCTCACCGCGGGCTGTGCGATGTACGATGCTGTCCATCCAGATCGTGGAGTACTGGAATACGTCGGGATACTTGTTGATAAGTTCGCGGCTCATAAGCGCCACATCATAGGCTGACGTCACATGTCCGTCGGTGTCAAGGCCGGAAGCGTTTTGGAAGTTTGTGTCGTTCATACCCAGAGCCTTGGCTTTGTTGTTCATCATAACGACGAAGCCCTGCTCCGAGCCCGCTATGAACTCCGCAAGCGCTACCGACGCGTCGTTGGCCGAAGCTACTATCACGCTTTTAAGCAAGTCTTGAACACTCTTTTGCTGCATGGGCTCAAGAAATATTTGTGATCCGCCCATTCCCGCGGCGTGGGAGCTTACCGTAACCATGTCGTCAAGATTTATTTTGCCGTCTGCAATGGCCTCATAGATCAGAAGAATGGTCATTACCTTGGTGATGCTGGCGGGGGGCAGCTTCTCGTGCGCGTTCTGCTCAAGCAGTATCTTGCCTGTCGACGCCTCCATCAACAAGGCCGATCTTGCGTGTACATTCATAGAAGGGGCTTCATTTGCCGGTGTAGTCGTCGTGAAAGCAAGCACAATCACAAACGCTAACACGGCGCTGATATATCTGTATAACTTCATGTTATCCTCCTCAAGTGAGATTACAATATTTGCGTTTATTGCTTATTGTTAGCGTTTGTGCAATAATTATGTTTGAAAATATTACATGAATAAATACTGTGTTTTGTAAGATAGAAGTACAGTAAATGGTAACGAAAAAGTACAGCACCTAAAAAAATAAGAAGCGATGTAAACTGTACGAAAAAGAAAGTACAGGAGGTCGCAGAGAGGTGCTGGGA
>Ga0131853_10003837_pt1 | contig 26983 bp, 22 predicted proteins | sample TergutLab28metaG_FD_92764 | JGI IMG/M metagenome (GOLD analysis project Ga0131853, IMG submission 92764) | Labiotermes labralis P1 segment gut microbial communities from Petit-Saut dam, French Guiana - Lab288 P1 (version 2) (version 2) | ecosystem: Host-associated > Arthropoda: Insects >...
AAGGGCCTCTTCAAGAGGTTTCACCTGAGTATATTCACCTTCTTGATACTTTTGGTGCTCTTGATTGGCGGTGCCATTGGCGGCGTGTATTGGTATGCCAGCAACAGCGCCTTTTTGCGCGCCGAAGAGGGCATGGTGGTAGTGTATCGGGGCCTTCCGGGCGAGGTGTTGCCGGGACTGCGCCTGGAGTGGTACGAGTACACCACCGATATCAAAACCTCAGACTTGCTCTCGGTTACCGCTGAGCGCCTGAAAGAAGGCGTGCGCGTGGACTCTCTCAATGATGCCGCCACCCTGGTGGCAGACTACGAGCAGCAAATCAGGGATAAACCGCCGTACGGAGGACGTGTTTTATGAGCACGCGATCCCACGCCCTCTCTCACGATACCCAGTCTGGGCTTACCCGGCGCTCCCTTGAGCTTTTGTTGCTGTTGGCAGCCTCGCCGGTCGTTATACTGATATTCATTTTAGCAATTTTAGCGAACGACCAACCGCTTGAGCTCAACGCCCTTGCGGTTCCCCTCGGCCTTTTTGCCGCCTTTCTCACCATGCATCTGGCGGTGCGGCGGCTTGCGCCAGGAGCCGACCCGGCTCTGCTCCCCCTTTGCTTTGCTATCAGCGGCATTGGCATAGCCTTTGTGCTGCGCCTCGCCCCCGAGCTGGCCGGCAGGCAGGTCATTTGGCTGTTTGTGGCCATTGCCGCCATGATACTCACCCTGTTTGTAGTGCGTTCGGTTAAAAAGCTGGGAGACTACAAGTACACCATCATCATCGCCGGCCTCATTTTGTTACTGCTCCCGGCCGTCATCGGCACCGAGATAGGCGGCTCCAAGATTTGGATTACCATAGCCGGCTTCTCCTTTCAGCCGGGCGAGATAGCCAAGATCTTCATCGTCTTATTCCTCGCTGCCTATTTTGCAGAAAACCGGGAGATGCTCTCGGTAAGTGGCCGCAGAGTTGGTCGCTTCAATATCCCCGACCTGCGCACCCTGGCTCCCCTTCTTCTTATGTGGGGCATCTCGATGGTCATCGTTGTTTTTCAGCGCGACCTGGGCAGTGCGCTCCTCTTCTTTGGCATCTTTCTCGCCATGCTCTATGTAGCCACCGGACGCATGAGCTTTGTTGTTGCCGCGGTGCTCCTGGCGGCTACTGGTGCCGTGCTGGCCTGGTCTTTTTTCAGCCATGTGCAGGCTCGTGTGGACATTTGGCTTGACCCCTTTGCCTACGCTCAAAACGCCAGCTACCAGCTGGTGCAGGCGCTCTATTCGCTGGCTGACGGAGACGTGCTGGGCACCGGCATAGGCCGTGGCATGCCCACCTTTATCCCCGTGGTTGAAAGTGACTTTATCTTTGTGGCTATGGCCGAAGAGATGGGCTTTTTGGGAGCAGCCGGCATTTTGTTGCTCTTTGTGCTCTTGGCGGTGCGGGGCTTTACCATAGCCAGCCGGGCAGCCTCTGACACGGAGGCCTTTAGCGCCGCGGGGCTTACGGTTTCTCTCTCGTTTCAAGCCTTTGTCATCGTGGGCGGCACCACCTTGCTCATACCCCTCACGGGGGTCACCCTGCCCTTTATGAGTCAGGGAGGCACCTCGCTCTTGGCTTCTTTCATCATCATCGGCTTGCTCCTGCGCATCTCAGACAGCGGCACCGGGCTCGAAAACGAGCTGCAGGCCACCGTCAATCTTGACGGCGGCGTTCTCGGCCGCCTGGCTCTGGGCAAGCGCCTCACCGCCCTGATAACCATACTCTCACTCTTTTTTGCTCTGGCAATTGGTAATTTAGCCTATCAGATGTTCATCCACGGAGAGACAATCCGCAGCATGCCCGCCAACAGCCACGCCATTGCGCGCGAGGCCACGGCACAGCGCGGAGCCATCATCACGGCCGACGGCGTGGTTTTGGCTGAGAGCATACCCAATGGCGACGGCACCTACACCCGCGTTTACCCGCAAGGAGACCTGGCTGCTCATATTGTGGGTTATTCCAGCGCACGCTACGGCAGCACCGGCATAGAGGCAAGTATGCAAGAACAGCTGCGCGGAGAAACCAATTTCAGCACCTGGACTCAGCTCCTCAACTCACTTGCCGGCATCCAAAACCCCGGCAATGACGTGAGGCTGACCATTGACTCCCGCATGCAGTATGCTGCCCAAAATGCGCTGGCGGGCTATCATGGCGGGGTGGTGGTGCTCGATGCCCAAACCGGCGAACTCCTTGCCGCAGCCGGCTCGCCCACCTACAACCTTAACAATGCCGAAGCCATCCTCGAGGCTGCCGCTTCTGCAGACCCGGGCAATCCGGGGCCGCTTTTTAACCGCGCCACGCAGGGACTTTACTCGCCCGGCTCAACCTTTAAGATTGTCACCCTTACCGGGGCACTCTACGGCGGCGACTACAAGCTCGCCGATACCATTGATGCTCCCGGAGTCCTTGAAATAGGCGGCGCCAAGGTGGTCAACTTTGCCAGCGCCAACTACGGCACCGTCACCATCAAGCAGGCCTTTGAGCTCTCGTCCAACACCGCCTTTGCTCAAATTGCCAATACTATGGGGCCCCAAAAACTGGTTTCTATTGCAAACTCCTTTGGCTTTGACCGCACCATTGGGCGGGATTTTTTGGTGACGACCTCGCTGATGCCCAGCCCCGCCCTCATGACCGTTTGGGAAACTGCCTGGGCCGGCGCCGGTGAGCCGGTGGGCGAGCACAAGGATTCTCCTGCCGGTCCACAGGCCACGGTGGTGCAGATGGCTTTGGTTGGGGCAGCCATTGCCAACAACGGCACCATCATGAACCCCTACGTGGTCAACAGCGTGATGGCCGCCAACGGCTCGGAGCTTACCTCAACCAAGCCCGAGACCTTTGGCAACGTGGCCTCGGCTGCCGTAATAACTGAAGTACAGTGGGCTATGGAAGGCGTGGTTGCCTCCGGCACCGGTACCGCCGCCCAAATAGCCGGCTACACCGTGCGCGGAAAGAGCGGCACAGCAGAAACAGGGCGTGCAGTACCTGACTCCTGGTTTGTTGGCTACGTGGATACCGGCAGCCGCTGCGTAGTGGTTGCCATAGTATTAGAAGAAGCAGGAGAAGGCGCAGCCACCCCCCGGGCACGCGACATCCTCCAGACAGCGATACAAACCTACGGGTAAGAGTTAAGAGTGAAGAGAGAAGAGAGAAGAGAGAAGAGTGAGTGGCACGAGATAGTGAAGAGCAACGCAGTAATGCTATTATTTAACAGACACAGAGGGTAGGAGGAAAAGAGTGATAGATAAAGTATTTGCAGGGCGCTACCGCATCACCGAGAAAATTGGCATTGGCGGCATGGCAGAGGTCTACAAGGCAACTGATGAGGTCTTGGGCAGAACCGTTGCTGTTAAGGTGATGCTTCCTCAGTATGCCTCCGATGAGACCTTTGCGGTTCGTTTTAAGCAGGAGGCTCAGGCGGCAGCTAACCTCCAAAGCCCCTATATCGTCAATATCTATGACTGGGGTTATGAGGAAACGAGCAAAACCTACTTCATCGTCATGGAATACGTTCGCGGCACCGACCTCAAAACTGCCATTACGCAACGCGGCGCCATCAACCAGCGCAAGGTGGCTGAGATAGGGGCGCAGGTTGCCGCTGCTTTGGGCGTTGCCCACAGCTATGACATCATTCATCGCGACATCAAGCCCCAAAACATCATGGTGCAGCCGGACGGTAATGCAAAGGTCATGGATTTTGGCATCGCTCGATTCAACAGCGCCAATCTCACGCAGACCGGCTCGGTGCTGGGCACGGCTTATTACGTCTCCCCTGAGCAAGCCCAGGGCAAGGAGCTTACGTCTGCCACCGATATCTACTCACTTGGGGTGGTGCTCTACGAGGCAGTTACGGGTCGAGTGCCCTTTGACGGCCCCGATGCCGTATCCATTGCAGTTAAGCAGGTCAATGAAAAGCCTACTTCGCCCCGCGCCTTTGATAACACCATAGACCCGGGCCTTGAGGCCATTATCATGAAGGCCATGAGCAAGAACACCGCCGACCGCTACCGCACTGCTGATGAAATGCGCATGGCCCTGGGAGAGTACCTGCAGGGCAAGCCAATTCCCACCGCTCATTCTGAAGCCCGCACCCAGGTCATCAAGACCCCTGCGGTGGTTCCCCCGGCAGCGGCAACCGCTGTTATGCCGGAGTTATCCGGTGGCGCCACCTATACCAGGGCTGGAGGAGGCTCCGGCGGGTCAGGAAAGAAGAAGTCAAGCTCCAGCACGCCTGTGGTAGTGACCCTGGTGGTGATACTGGTAGCTCTCATCGCCGGCATTGGCATCTACCTTGCGTTCTTTGCCAACGGTGAGGGAACCATTGAGGTACCCCGGGTTGTTGGTATGACCGAGGAGAATGCCAGGGTGCAAATTGAACAGGCTCACCTTGTTGTTGGCGAAGTCACCCAAGAAAACTCCGAGACCGTTGAGGCCGGATTGGTGATTTCACAAAGCCCGGCAGCGCAGTCCAGGGTTGCTGAGGGCACCAAGGTCAACTTGGTTATCTCCCTAGGCACCGGAAACGTAGAGGTACCTAATCTGGTGGGCTTGACCCGAGCCGAGGCTGAGGCACTGCTCGCTGAACTCGGCTTGGTTTACGAAGCCGGCGAATCCCGGGCAGACCCCGATGTTGAGAGTGGCAAGATTCTCTCACAAAACCCGCCCGCCGGCTCTAAAGTGGCCGAAGGGTCAAAGGTTGTTTGTGTTGTCTCCACCGGTCCTGAATCCGTGATGATCCCCAATGTCTACGGCATGTGGAAAACCGACGCCGAGGTGCAGCTCACTGCAGCCGGCTTTGTGGTGGTTTATGCCGAGGAGATATACTCAAGCCTTGACGCCGGCCGCGTTGCCAACCAAGACGTCATAGGGCAGGGCACCCGAGGTCAAACTATTACCCTAACGCTTTCAAAGGGCCCTGAGCCCACGCCTACCCCTATGGTAACGGTGCCTAACATCGTTGGCATGGATCTTAACGCAGCCAGCAATGCCCTTGCCTCGCAAGGACTCGTCCTCGATTACTCAGGTGACGTGACCGGCAAGGTGGTAGCCTCCCAAACCCCGGCTGCCGGTTCCTCGGTTGAAAGAGGATCAAAAATCACCGCGGTATTTGAGTAGCGCAAATAGTTGTGTTATCATATGCCGTTCGCGCTATGAATAAGGAGTTTGAGTAACATGAGTAAAGTATGTACCGTATGTGGAAAGCACCCGTCTGCCGGGCGCAATATATCGCATTCACACCGCGTAACCAACCGCGTGTTTAAACCTAATGTCCAAAAGGTCACCATAAGAGTAGGCAACGGCCTGAAAAAGTCCAACGTCTGCACCAAGTGCCTCAAGGCCGGCAAGGTAGCACGCAGCTAAACAGCAGTTGAGTTAAGCATCAAAAAAAGCGCCCCCGGGCGCTTTTTTTTATGGGTTGACAAGGGGACGTGGGTTGACAAGGGGACGGGGCGTTTGTCAACTCTAGAGTTGACAAACGCCCCGTCCCCTTGTCAACCCTGGCGCCTTTTTTGAGTCACGTAGCGATGTATTTCTTTCCTATTGAGAAGGCATCTCCAATAAGCTCCCCCGGTGCTCTGTAAGCACGCAGGGTTGAGTCAAAGGTGAGGATTTTTGCCGCTTTCCACATAAAGATACCCTGATCGTTCATAAATGTCTCGTCTACCTTGATGTCTTGCACTGCGCCGATAAAGAGGCTGTGCACACCAAGGTCGATGACATGGGTCACCTTACATTCCATACAAAAGGGAAACTCAGCAATATAGGGGGCATCTACAAATTCGCCACGCACGGGAGTGAGTTGCGTTGCCTCAAGCTTGTGCTCATCACGCCCGCTCACGATGCCAAAGTAGTCCACCGCAGCAGCATGCTCTATCGAAGGCAGGTTAACCGTGAACGCCTTGGTGCGCTGCAGAGCCTCAAAAGTATAGCGAGAAGGCCTCACAGCGATACTCACACTTTGCGGCCCAGAAGAAGCCGTGCTACCCCAAGAGAGTGTTGCCACATTAGGCTCACCATGCTCATCATAAGTACCCACCACCATCACCGGGCAGGGAAAGAGTCTTTCTGATACCCCTATACTCTGCTTCATTGCTACCTCATTCGTTCTATGAAGAAATCTGCCATTTGCAATAGCAATTTTGTGTACTCGTTGTCTTCGAGCTTGTCGGCCATTTCGGCTTTGGCAACGGCTACCAGGCCGGTAGCATAGTCGCAGGCAAACTCAAGGGAGCCCGCAGCCTCCATGATGTCAACCGCGCAGGCCAGCATGGTGGACGCAGTGGTATGCGAGGCAAGAATGGCCGTAAGCTCGGTGTTTTGTTCCGAATGCATGAGCGCATGCACAGCTATCAGCGTGCGCTTGCCCTCGGTGATGTCCGAGCGATAATCCTTGCCCAAGAGCTCCTTGTTGCCCGTGAGGTTGAGCAGGTCGTCTTGGATCTGAAAGGCCAGGCCCGTGGCCATGCCAAAGTCACGCAGTACCGCTATCTGTTCTTCTGTGCCGCCGCCGATGATGGCACCAACTGCCAGAGGGGTTGAGCCGGAATAATAGGCAGTTTTGCGCTTGGCCATTTGCAGATAGTCATCGATGGTCAAATCAAAACGTCCGTCGCGCGCCCAGCCAATGTCAAGTGCCTGACCTTCAATGGTGCGCGTGGTCATTTCAACCAGCTCTTCAAGTATCCTGATGCGCAGGCTTTCAGAGAGGCTCTTGTCATCCAAAACGCTGCCGGTAACCTGAGAAAGCGCCAGGTCACCGGCGTTAATTGCAAGACCCAAACCTTCGGTGATATGCAGGCAGGGTTCTCCTCTGCGCAAGGTTGATTCATCGGCAATATCGTCGTGAATGAGGGCCGCCGTGTGAAAATGCTCAATTGCGGCGGCGGCGGCAGACACCTTGGTGGGGTCTCCACCCACGGCCCCCGCTGCCAGCTCGCAAATCAGCGGACGGTGACGCTTGCCCCCATTAGAACTGTACTTAGCCAGGGGCGCATACAGATACCGCTTGATATCCTCGTTGGTATCAACCCTAAAGTAGTTTGCTATCAGCTCGCTGATACGCGGCGAGTTCTTCTCTAAATACGTCAGAAAAGACATAAGCAACTACCGCAGGTTGTAGAATGCATCGCGTCCCAAATAGGCAGATGAGTCGCCCAGCTCCTCTTCAATGCGAATGAGCTGATTGTACTTAGCCACACGGTCAGAGCGCGCCGGGGCGCCGGTTTTAATCTGACCCGCGTTGGTTGCCACAGCCAGGTCGGCAATGGTGGTGTCTTCGGTCTCGCCGGAGCGATGGCTGATTACGCAGGCATACCCGGCTTGTTTGGCAAGCTCAATGGTGTCCAAAGTCTCGGAGAGCGTACCAATTTGATTGAGCTTGATGAGGATTGCGTTGGCAACTTTGCGCTCAATGCCCTGCTTGAGAATCTCCTTATTCGTTACAAAGATGTCATCGCCAACGAGCTGAATCTTATTGCCCAGCTTCTGAGTAAGCAGCTCCCAGCCAGACCAGTCGTCTTCGGCCATGCCGTCTTCGATGGAGATGATGGGATACTCGTCAACCAGCTTAACCCAGTAATCCACCATTTCTTCACTGGTGAGCTCGCGGCCTTCGCCGGCAAGCACGTAACGTTGGCGCTTGGCATCATAAAACTCGGTTGCGGCCGGATCCATAGCAAAGACAATCTGCTCGCCCAGGGTATAACCGGCACGGTTCACTGCCTCAAAGAGCAGCTTTAAGGGTTCTTCGTTGTTTTGGAGGTCGGGGGCAAATCCGCCCTCGTCTCCCACGCCGGTTGAAAGGCCGCGCTCTTGCAAGACCTTCTTGAGCGTATGATAGACCTCAGAACACCAGCGGAGTGCCTCGGCAAAGCTGGTGGCTCCCACCGGCATAATCATGAACTCCTGAAAGTCCACATTGTTGTCTGCGTGCGCCCCACCGTTGAGTACGTTCATCATGGGAACAGGCAACACGTGCGCATTTGCGCCTCCTAAATAGGAGTAGAGCGTGAGGTCACAGGAATCAGCGGCGGCTCTGGCTGCTGCCAGCGAGGCGCCGAGAATGGCGTTGGCACCTAGATTTCCTTTGTTTGGTGTGCCATCTTCTGTTATGAGCTCGGCATCAACACCTCTTTGGTCAGACGCATCCAGGCCCACAAGCGCGTCAGCAATCTCTTCATTCACATGACTCACGGCTGCCATAACGCCTTTGCCTAAATAGCGGGGGCTATCCGTGTCGCGCAGCTCTACAGCCTCAAGTGCTCCCGTTGAAGCACCAGAAGGCACAGCGGCTCTACCAAAAGAACCGTCACTCAAAAAAACTTCAACTTCCACGGTTGGATTGCCGCGGCTGTCCATGATCTCGCGTCCAAAGACATCCTCAATTATGCTCATTGAATCTCCTCACTCTTTTTGATCCACTCCTTTTTCATCCTGCACGCTTGGCAAAGCCGGGCGTAGCAGAACCCAGATATTAATCACACGCCACATTATACTACTGCTTGCCAAAGCAGACTGCTATTATGGAAATATCATGAGCGATTTGGTAGATACAGACATCAAGCTAGACTTTGGCTCGGGTAATGTGGTGGTTTTGCCCTCGCGCTGCCTGCGCCTTGCCGCCAATCCTACGGACTGCGACCTCTGTGCTGGGGTTTGTCCCGTGGGTGCCATTACGCCCAAGGAGATTGCTCAAAAGTCGGCTGATGTTGGGTCGGCGGACGCCGGGTCGGCAGACGCTGGGTCGGCAGACGCTGAGCCACAAACCCCCGAGCCGGCATACACCCAACTGATAGGCACTGCGCGTTTACATTCAGACAAAGAAACAGCGCCCCCGCCCAGTATTGAGGCCACTATGGAACAAAAAATGGGCGTGCTGATAGAAAACAACTGCGTCCACTGCGGCATCTGTACAGCCGCCTGCCCGGTTGAGTCGCTCAGCACCACAACGCATAATCCCAAGAACATCGAAAGAAAGGTCACCAACATGGTGGCCAAACTGGAAGGCCTCGCCCTTGGCTGTTCGCGTGCCCTCTATGGCGTTTCTTCTCGCCTTTCTGCGCGGGCAATCGCTGTTCCCTGCCTTGCAGCTCTGAGTGCCGAGATGTGGTTCTACGCTGCTGCTATGGCGCGTGAGGCCCAGTTTCACTCCTCTGCCGGCACAGATGAAACCGCATACGAACAGGAGGATGTTGCTACACTCAAGGTGTATCTCCCTCCCCTGATCTGTGACGACTGCCCGCTCAACGCCTGCGGAGGCGCTGAGAGCGCCTATCTGGCTGCTATCTCCAAGGTTGAATCCTGGGGTGTTGAAAATATCGAGCTCATCAGCGAACCCGAAGAGCTTGACCCCGCGCACTCCAGCAGATTGATGTCTGTTCTTGGCGATGCCACAACAGGAGGCAAAAGAGAGACGGTTTCACACCTGGCAGACTCGCTAAAGCGCAGCTGGAAGAGCGCCGGCGTTGATCTTACGATGGAGCAAAAACGCAGGGAGCATCTTGCCCAGAAGCGCAAACAGAAGACAAACAGGCAAATGCCCGACCAAAACACTCCCCGCCCCTTTGGCAAAAAGAGCCAGAATCGCCGACTACTCCGCCTGGTGTTTGATAAGAATAAGGAGCTGGCAGCCAACGTTGAGCTGCTCTGCACCGATACCACGGCGGCACTCTGCACCGGCTGCGGCATCTGCATTGATGCCTGCACGCTTGACTCCCGGCGCAAAGTCACCAGTAACTCTCTCCTCTACTTTGGCAAACTCCTCGAAAAAGACCGCCCCCAAGGCGAAATGGCCGCAGTGTCAGACAGAGTCTGCTGTCTGGGCTGCAGCGCCTGCGTCCTACAATGCCCCACCGGCGCCTGCATACTCAACGACCTCACCGGCCCCGAGTTCATAACCCTCCGGCAATCTTGAGTTACGAGTGAAGAGAGAAGAGAGAAGAGAGAAGCAACTCGCTCCACTCTTCTCTCTTAACTTTTAACTTTTAACTCTTAACTCTTAACTCTTAACTCTTAACTCTTCTCTCTTCTCTCTTCTCTCTTAACTCTTCTCTCTTAACTCTTAACTCTCACGAGGGTAGGGGGGCTTTGAGGGCTGACATGGCTAGCAGGAAGGAGTAGCCGTATTCGTTGTCGTATCCGGCTACTACGTGAACGTTTTTGCCCAGGACCTCAATTTGGTTGGGGGCAACGATGGAGCCGATGCCTCTGCCGATTACATAGGTAGATACCATTGTCTTTCTGTGCGAGATACGTAGGTTAAGCGGACGGATGGCCTCAAAACTGAGCAGGGCTTCCAAGACGTTTTCTTTGTTGAGCTCTTTTGTCTGCTTTGCCTCGTCAAACTCCATAACCAGAGAGAGAATGGATCCATCGGTTACCGGAACACGGCAGGAGATTCCAAAGGTGTTCTCAATCTCGGGGAACATGCGCTGAAGGCTCTTGGTGGCACCGGTGTCGGTGACAACGATGTTGTCCATGCACCCAAAGCCGTTGGCAAACTTGTGCGCGTTGCCGTCCAGGGAGAGCTGCGAGTTGGTTACCGCATGAGTGGTGTTAAGGAAGATGTTCTTGGGCATGCCGTAGACAAGCGACAGCGCCTTGACGATAGGAGCAGCACAGGTGGTGGTGCAGCTTGCGCGTGAGACGATGGGCAAACCGTTGTCCGCCTCATCATTAATACCAAATACTACGAGCGGCGTGTCATCTTTTGCCGGAGCGCTCATAATGACCTTCTTGGCGCCGGCATCAAGAAAGTGCTGAGCCTTTTCTTTGGTGAGAAACTTGCCGGTAGCGTCGATGGCTACGTCAACACCCAGCTTGGCAAGCGGCAAGGTTGAGGGTACTGCTGCGGCAAAAACCGGAAGATCATATCTAAATTCAGGGGTAGACCCATCCAAAACGGAACCTCTGTCTTGAAATACCAGGTACCCAAAGTGACCATCACTGATTTTCTCGCCCTCTTCTAGGCCCCTGGAGTACACGTCAAGAGGAAAGAACAGATGCGTGGAGTCGTGCTCGAGTTTTTCGGACGTTTCAGTTAAGTCCTTTACACCCGAGGCACTCACTCCCTTGAGCTGAGTAAGCGCTCCTTGGTTTACCAATGCTCTCAGAGTGCAGTTAAAGATTCTACCGCCTAAACCAGCTATAAAAAGTGTGTTTGACATGGCATCTCCTTTACGATTTGGCAGCCGTCTGTGATACGTTAATAATAACGCATATTCAACCTCCATCGTTTATAATAGAGAAAACTGTATCACTTGGAAATAGCAAGGAAGTACAATGGCAAAAGATTCCAGCCGTGCGCCAGAAAACGAAAAGAGTGACCTGAGCCTTACCGGTATTATCAAGGCTTTGGATCTTGAGGATTCATCTGTGGCTGATTCAAGCGCAGGTGAGTCATCTGCCTTTGATCCAAATGCAACCATGAATTATCAGCAGGCCGGGATGCCCTATCCTGAACTTCCTTTTGCGGACAGCAGCCCCGATGTAAGGGACAGTCAAAGTCTCAAAAGGATTACCGACACCGGGGATTTTCAAGCACAGCTAGAGAGTAGAATCAGCTTGGCCGATAGCCAGGATCTGAGAAAAGTCTCCGAGGAAGCCACGGGAGCCAAGCCTCGCGCTGGTGCAGCAGCAACCGGAGCAAAGACGCGTGCCCAAAAAGAAGGTACTCAGGCAAAGACGCGCTCGCAAAAAACAAGTACCTCGGCTAAGACCTCTGCGCAAAAAGCAAGCACTCCGGCTAAAGCGGGCACCCAAAAGGCAAGCACTGCGGCCAAGACCTCTGCGCATAAAACAAGCAGCCCAACCAAGACCGCTGCCCAAAAAAATAGGGCTTCAGCAGCTCCCAGAAAAACTCCTGCACACTCTGAGGCAAAAGCGCCTGAAGTAATCAGGTCTGTTCCGGCAACTACCTCCTTTCAGCCCATCAATGTTAAGCAGTCAACCTACAAAATCCGAGGTGGCGGCAGAAAGTGGGGGGTATTTGCCAAATCACCGATAGCGATAATTGCTGCAGTTCTCTTTCTCGCTGTAGGCATTGGCGTTGTGTATAGTGCAGCCAACAGCTTTATGAATACGTTTTCAATTGGCGGAGGCGGCGTGCAGTTTGAATTGACCCCAGAAGAAACGCGCCAGGCAATTGACTCGCGGCTGCCCATCCTCATCCACTATGTTGACTTCACCATCGAAGACACCCTTTGGACTCTGACCGAGGCCGGACACAATGTTTTTGCCAACGATCGCTACCAGCCTGACTCACTTGACACGGGGGCAGTTACCAGCGAGTTGATAAGCATGCCAAAGGTAATGACCGAGGAACAGATGACCGGTTATTACGAAGGTGGCTTCAATGCGTACTCGCCCGAAGAACTCACTGAGTATTTTAACGGAGCCTTCATCCTTGACCTGGCTCGCGGAGAGCTTGGCAGCTGGAACAAGCTGCGCTATGTCAACCTCAACGCTACAGGTATCTTGGCAGAAATGGAGCACCTTGCAAACTTGCAGCAGCTCTCGGGAGAAACGGTGACCATATCTGCTCAGGGAATCGATTCGCGAGGCAACCACGTAATCCAAGGCGCAAAGGTCATCGACGGCGAACGGATCTTGTATTTTAAGATTGCCGCCTGCCTGTTCAAGGATGTCTACTACGTAAAGTCCTTGTCAAATGACAGCGTCTACATCACCTGCACAGTTGCCACCTACGATTTCTTCAGCGGCGTCGACACAATAACACCCCTCTAGTGAGTGAAGGTTTGGTACAGGAGGGACGGGGCTTGGTTTGGTACAGGGGGGACGGGGTTAGTGTACCAAACCAAGCCCGGTCCCCATGTCACTCTTCCTTCTTCTCTCTTAACTCTTCCTTCTTCCTTTTGGGGGTTTGGCGGCGTTCGTAGTGGTGGGTTAAGACTGAGCTGAGGAGTCCCAGGCGCCAGATAAATAGGGTTACTATCACCACCAAGGCTCCTACATACACAAAGCGCAAGGGGCTGGTATCTTGGACTATCAAAATGGCCAACACGGATAATACGATGCTGATTCCGTAGATAATCAATACCGTGGTGCGCTGGCTGAATCCCAGACTGATGAAGCGGTGGTGAACATGCGCTTTATCGGCTCTGTATATGGGCTGTTTCAGGCGGATGCGTCTGACGATGGAGGTAAAGGTGTCGATGACCGGGATGCCGGCGATAACTACCGGAATGAGCAACGAAATCAAAGCAGTGGTTCTCACCACGCCAAAAAGTGACACCAGGCCCAGGCAAAAACCGAGGACGAGCGAGCCGCTGTCTCCCAAAAACACCCTTGCCGGATAGAAGTTATACACAAGAAAGCCTGCGCAGACCCCCACAACGGCCAGGCCAACGATTGTAGCGTCCACGTAACCCCTCGAAAACGAGAGTACTAAAAGGGCCGCCGCGCAAATTGCCACAATTCCGGCTGCCAGGCCGTCTAGACCATCGATAAGATTGATGATATTGGCAAAGGCAACCAGATAAAAAACGGTGACCGGGTACGCCATGATGCCTATGTCAATGACTCCCGGGCCAAAGGGGTTGAGAAAATGCGAGAAAAGAACCCCCGATGCGCAGGCTATGCTGGCCGCAACGATATGCCCGAGGAATTTGATATACGGTTTTATCTGCAGGACGTCGTCCAAAAAGCCTATGGCAAAGATCACCGTGATAGCCAAGCCAACACCCAGGTAGTTGATATCGGTGTTGATGCTGCGGATGTGCAGGATATCCGGCCAAATGAGGTTAAGCACCACAACAAAACCAAGGCTGAGAACCAAGCCCGCAAAAACAGCAACTCCGCCCAGGCGAGGTATTGGCTTGGTGTTGACACGCCTGCCATCGGGGTAATCGATTGCATCAATCTTCCAGGCCAGTTTTATGCTCAAAGGAGTAAACAGGGCTGTACCCAATATGGCAATCAAGGCCACTATCGCAAACCAGTGCCACTCCAAAAAATTACCTCCACAACAGGCCTATCAATCAATACGTCCGCGTGACATTATACGTTAAGAGGGGGCATGGGTTGCCAGTTGGGGTCTTTTAAGATGATGCGGGCGTCTTTCATGCCTTTTCTGATTGCCGGCAGGCCCTCTTTGAATTCTTTGGTGATAAAGAGACGGATGAACTCCTTGGCAAACGTAGCCGCTGTTCCGATGCTCCAGAGTAGCGGATGATAATCACCGTAGAGTTGCAGGTAGCGAGCCATGTAGCCGCGGTTTCTCATGATGTAATAGCGCACCATGTTAGAGGTTGAGTTGAGTTTGCGGACGCTGCCGAGCCTTATGTTGGCAATATGGCGGGTTCGCTGCATCAGCATGTTGCGGATGAGTATGGGCTGGGTAATCTTTGAGGCCAGGTAGCCATAGATGGTGTCGTCCCAGTAGATAAAGAAGCGAGGATCAGGAATCCCTATTTGCTCAACTATCTTGCGGTTGAAGAGTCCGCCCTCAAAACAGGCGGTGTTCATGGGCTTAAAAAGCTCGTCTTTCTTAAATTGGGAGGGCGCTATGGGATTGGGGATGCCCAGTTTGTTGATAAAGTGGTACTGCCAATAAAAGGCGCTGTCATCAAAGTTGAGGCGGCACCCCTGAATAACCAGGTGATTATTGGCTTCTGCCTGCTGCATCCACGGCGTGAGCTTTTCTAGTGCCTCGGGTAATAGCACCACGTCGTCATCCATCAGCCATATCCACTCGGCGCCGTCTTGATAGGCCAACTCCACGCCTTTACTGAAACCTCCGGAGCCTCCGGTATTGCTGGGCATTGCCACCCAGGAAACCGTGCTGCCCGGCATGCTTGCCTCAAGTTTGGCGGCCAGCTCCCCTACCTCGTTGCTGGCATCGTTATCCACCACATAAATCCGTTTTGGCCAGAGGGTATTTGCCTTAATGCTGTTAAGCAGAACCTCTAATAGTTCAAGGCGCTTATACGTCACTATGACAATAGAGGTATTGGTAAGAATCTGTGGGGACTCAGGCATTGGTTGGAGCGCTCCCTGGGTTATCTAACAAAGTCGCCGCCAACTACAACCAGTATGTTGCCGTCAAAAGAGTATCGTCCCAGAGAAGGTATTACCCGCCCATAGCCCAATCGGGCGCGTATGTTCTCTGCTGCCTCTCTGTCGGTATCATCTCGATATATGATAAGCGTTTCCATATACACAAAAGAATTGGCGTTACCGGGTATCAGCATATTATAGCCTGCTATTTCAAGCATGTCTGAGACCGCCGTTGCGCTTCCGTCAATGCCATAACCGTTGCGCACCATAACGGTGTACAGGCTGGTATCGATGGTTGGTATCGTATTTGCCAGATAGTCCACCACTCTGCCGGTTGATTTGTAGCGGTCGGCTGTTTCTCCCTGATACACATCATCTGAGTGATCAGGGAAGAGTCCGGCGCTCACAGAGGCAACGAGCTCTCTGGTGGCATACTCGTCAACCACCACAAAGGATATGCCGTCATAGTCTTGCGTAACGCTTGGCAAGGTGTAGGTGTGGATGTCATTTTCTTGCATGCCGCGCATCGACACGGCTATTGCAGCCAGCTCCTGAATGTTAAACGTGGTGGTGGTCATATCGGCCATCACGGTGATGGTATTAAAGATCGTTATGGGGTTTTCAGAAAGCACCTGCTTGGCAATGGCCTGAAGCAGCACGCGTTGGTTGGCCTGCCGCTGAAAGTCGCCAATTTCATATTGGCGCGAACGGGCAAACACCAGGGCTGACTGGCCATCGAGCACCTGCTCGCCTGCATAGACGTCAACAGGGCCAGCTTCTCGGTCGCCGATGATGTCAAGCGGCACGTCAACGGTCACCCCTCCCAGGGCATCAACTATTCCAATCAGGCCGTCAAAGTCCACCTGCGCATAGCCGGCAATGTCCACCCCCGTAAGCTCTATCACCGCTCGAGTCAGTTCGGCAGGACCGGAGTTGTCCAATCCATCCGCCGCCTCAATCTCGCCGTAGGTGTAGGCAGCATTGATCTTTTGATATCCGTAGTCACCCAGCTCAATCATGGTGTCGCGAGGGATGGAGATGAGGGCTGCCACCTTATTGCCGGGGTTCACGTATGCCAAGATGATGACATCGGTACGATACAGGCCGTTATCGTCCTCATCCCAGTCGGTGCCGGCCAAAAGCATCCAGAAGGGATCTTCGGGTGCATCGCGGTCGATGAATAAGCCTTGAATGGCCACCATATCGAGCTGTACACCCTGTGAATCTCTGGTGAGCATGCCGTTGAGATATAAAACGAGGCCAAAGGCGGCAGTGGTGCCCGCCACAAGAATGGCTATGAGCGTTGCTGAGATACCTATGAGAACGCGCCGCTTAACCGCGCGTTTTGAGCGCTGCTTAGCATAGCCGCCCCCTCGAACGTTTCGAGAGTACGAGCCCGTATCATCACTCATTGCTGAGCGCGCAGAAACCAGGTTGATCTCACTTCGACGGAGGCCCCTGGAGGTGCGATTGCTCCTGCTTTGTTTAGCCATACAAAATTTCCTAGTTTGTCTTGCAAATGTATGATTGTTGTCGCATTACCAAAACTTGATTATATGCCATATTGATAGGGGTTTTCCGAACTGTAATGTTGAGACTGCCGGCCGGATTAAGGCTTAGGTTACTTTATATCTGCGCCAATGCTCTTAAGTTTACCTACTAAATCCTCGTATCCGCGGTAAATGTGCTCAACATTGGTGATTTGCGAGCTGCCTTCGGCGTTGAGCCCTGCCAATACCAGGGCCGCACCTGCGCGCAGGTCAGACGCCTCTACCGGAGCACCTGAAAGGCGCTTTACTCCGGAAAGTATTGCATGGTGTCCTTCAATGCGCACGTTAGCACCCATGCGAGCCAGCTCATCGGCAAACATAAAGCGGTTCTCAAAGATATTCTCGGTAATGACGCTGGTTCCTTCTGCCAGGGCGTTGAGCACCATGAACTGCGGTTGCAGGTCGGTGGGAAAGCCGGGAAACGGCAACGTTTGGATGTCGGTGGGCACAAACGGCCCCTCATGGGAGATGGTGACGCTTGTGTCAGTTATCTCAAGCTCACAGCCCATAGCCGCAAGCTTGGCCAGGGGAACTCTCAAATGCTGGGGATTTAATCCCTTTACCTCTACCGGGCCGCCTCCCAAAGCGCCGGCAACCAAGAAGGTCCCGGCTTCTATGCGGTCTGCAACGGTGCGGTAGGAGGGCACTGGAGAAAACCCCTCCGTGCCTTGAATCGTGATTACCGGGCTTCCCTGCCCTTCGATATTGGCGCCCATTGCTCCGAGAAAATGTGCCAGGTCAGTAATCTCCGGCTCTGCGGCGGCGTTTTCTATCACCGTAGTGCCCGGCACCGAAGAAGCCACAATCATGAGGTTTTCAGTGGCTCCCACAGAGGGAAATCCCAAGGTAACCTTGGTGGCCTTGAGCCCGGAAGGGGGAACGCTCGCATTGATAAAGCCGTGTTTGTTGTCAAAGCTCACGCCAAGGGCCTCAAGCGCCGCAAAGTGCAGGTCCATCTGCCGGGAACCTATCTGACAGCCACCAGGCATGGCAACGCGAGCCTTGCCAAAACGCACTATAAGCGGGCCGAGCACGGCGGTAGAGGCGCGCATTTTCTTGACCAGCTCGTAGGGCGCCTCGTAACTGTTTAGATTGCTCGTGTTAATGACCAAGGTATTTGTCTCAAGCGAAACATCTGCGCCCAGATGCCTGAGCATGTCAGTCATGATGTCCACGTCGCGGATATGCGGGGTATTGGTGATAGTAGTGGCGCCCGATGCCATGATGGATGCCGCCATCAACTTGAGCACAGAGTTCTTTGCCCCGGAAACCTGCACGGTGCCAGCAAGCGGCTTGCCGCCTTCAACTATGATGCAATCTTCAGCCATAGGGGTATTGTAGCGTAAAAGGGACAGAGCTTTGTTTGGTACAGGGGGGACGGGGTTTGGTACAGGGGGGACACGGCTTTGTTTGGTACAGGGGGGACGGGGTTAGTGTACCAATTTGGCCCTTGGGCCAAATTGGTACACTAACCCCGTCCCCCCTGTACCAAACTAGTTGAGAGTTAAAAGGTAATTCTCCCAGGCTATCTCGCCCACGGCGTATGCCTTGGCGGGACTCTCCTCTTCAAGCTCAGCAATGCGCTTTTCGTTTTTGGCGATATTCTCCTTGCAGAATTCTTTGTCAATCTGGGTGACATCAACGGCACGACTAGCCAAGATAATGACCTTTTGCCCATCAACCTCAAGATAACCACCATCAACGGCAAAGGTCACCACATTGTTGTCTTCGCCTGTGATGCGAATGACTCCTCTGCGGAGTGTGCTCATCAAAGGAGAGCACATCTGCATCATGCCAATGTCGCCCTCTCCTGCCGGAGCGCTCACTAACACTGCTTCGCCGCTGAAGACGAGGCTTTCGGGAGTTACCAGGTCACATGCAATTAAATTGGCCATGCTCAGTCTAGCCTTTCAGCTTCTCGGCAGCTTCGTAGACCTCTTCGATAGCTCCCTTATAGCGGAATGCCTGCTCGGGGATGTCATCGCACGCGCCGTCGATGATGGCGGCAAAGGAGCGCACGGTGTCTTCAAGCTTAACGTACTTGCCCGGGTTGCCGGTAAAGACCTCGGCCACGTGGAAGGGCTGGCCCAAGAACTGCTGAATCTTACGGGCGCGGTTTACGATGACCTTTTGCTCTTCAGAAAGCTCATCCATGCCGAGGATGGCGATGATGTCTTGCAGGTCGGAGTAAGTCTGGAGGGTCTCCTGTACGGTGACGGCTACGCGGTAATGCTCCTCACCCAAAACCTCGGCAGAAAGCGCGCGCGAGGTAGAGGCAAGCGGATCAACAGCCGGGTAAATGCCGAGCTCGGCAATGGAGCGGCTGAGTACTGTGGTGGCGTCAAGGTGGGTAAAGGCGGTGGCCGGCGCCGGATCGGTAAGGTCGTCTGCGGGCACGTAGATGGCCTGTACGGAGGTGATGGATCCGGTGGTGGTTGAGGTGATGCGCTCTTGCAGGTCGCCCATCTCGGTGGAAAGCGTGGGCTGATAGCCTACCGCGGAGGGCATGCGGCCAAGGAGGGCCGATACCTCGGAGCCAGCCTGGGTAAAGCGGAATATGTTGTCAATGAAGAAGAGTACGTCTTGGCCCTGATCACGAAAGTACTCCGCAGCGGTAAGGCCGGAAAGACCAACTCTCAGACGAGCTCCCGGAGGCTCATTCATCTGACCGTACACCAGGCAGGTCTTTTTGATAACGCCACTCTCGGTCATCTCGTTGTAGAGGTCGGTGCCCTCACGGGTACGCTCGCCTACGCCGGCAAATACCGAGGTGCCGCCATGCGCTTGGGCAAGGTTGTTGATAAGCTCCATGATGATAACGGTCTTGCCTACACCGGCGCCGCCGAAGAGGCCGGTTTTACCGCCCTTGATGTAGGGCTCAAGCAGGTCAATGACCTTGATGCCCGTCTCAAAGATCTCGGTGGTGGTGGTGAGCTCTTCAAATGCGGGGGGCTTTTGGTGAATGGGATAGTATTCTTCAATCTCGGGCATCTCGCCGCCGTCGATGAGGCCGCCTGTGACGTTCCAGATGCGGCCGAGGGTGTTATTGCCCACAGGCATCATGATGGGGTTGCCGGTATCAACTACCGGTATGCCACGCTGCAGGCCGTCGGTTGAGGACATGGCCACGGTGCGGACCTGGTTTCCCGGCAAGTGCATCTCAACCTCAAGCACCACGTCAATGGAGCCTATGGGTGTTTCTGCCGTTACCGTGAGTGCATTGTAGATAGCCGGAATAGCGTCTTCGGCAAATTCCACGTCAACAACCGGGCCTACGACCCTTACTATCGTGCCAATGTTCTTATCAGTAGCCATTTAGTTTCTCCTCTTAGAAGCCGTAATCTTTTTTAACTCTTAATTCTTACTTCTTAACTCTTAATTAATCTTCTAAAGCTGCTGCGCCGCCAACGATCTCGGTGATCTCGGTGGTGATAGCACCCTGTCTTACACGGTTGTATACTCGTTTGAGTGTAACGAGAATATCGCTTGCATTATCGGTGGCGTTTTTCATGGCCTTACGTCTGGCACCCTGCTCTCCCGCGGCACTGTCAAGCAGTGCATGGTAGATGCGCGTTTCAACGTAAGACGGAATGAGCCCTTCCAAAACCTGGGCAGACGAGGGTTCATAGTCAAAGTTGCCGCGTACCTTGTCATCCTTGACTGATTCCCTAACATTTCCGCGCGCTTGTTCATAGGCCCTTTTCTGCGAGGCAGCAGCAGCCTTGGCGCTTTCGTCGGTGTAGACCACGTCCTCATCATCTTTGCCAATGTCCTTAAACCAGTACGTGTCTACCGGCAAAATCTGCTCGGTGGTGGGAACCTGGTCGGCCACGTTTTTGGTGTGGTTGTAGAACACAACCGCTTTGTCGGCCTTATCGGTGGTGTAAGCCTCGATGATATAGCTTCCTATCTCGCGGGCTTGCACAAACTTGGGATCAGCACTTTGATCGCGGAAGGAGAGGGCAACCGGAATCTTGCGATACTTAAAGTAAGGAAGCCCCTTCTTGCCACATACCACCACGTCGCAGCCAATTCCCTCGGCCTTCATTTGCTGGATATATCGATCAGCGGTGCGCAACACGTTGTAGTTAAAGCCGCCGGCCAAACCACGGTCTGACACTATGCAAATCACCACCACATGCTTGATTTCGGGATGCACGCGCAGCAGCGGCGAATCCGCTTCGGTGGCTCTCACCGTAACCTCTTCAAGCACCTCCAGCATGGCTGCAGAATACGGCGTGGCTTCAATGATTCGGTCGGTTGCCTTGCGGATCTTGGCCGTTGCCACCATCTCCATGGTGCGGGTGATCTGCTTGATGCTATCAACCGAATTGATGCGCTTTTTAATATCCTTTAGGTTAGGCATTCTCGGTTAACCCTACTCGTCGGCAGCAAACATTATCTTAAAGCTGGCGATGGCCTCTTTGAGCTGTTCCTTGAGCTCATCGGAAAGCTTCTTCTCGTCAATTATGGTCTTAAGCAGGCCTTCTTGCGAGGCGCGCATGTACTGCAGCATCTCTTCTCTAAAGCGCAAGACCGAGGTGACGGGGATGTCATCAAGAAAGCCCTCGTTTCCGGCAAAGATTGAAACAACCTGCTCTTCTACCGGCATGGGCACATAGCGCGCTTGCTTGAGCAGCTCGGTCATGCGGGCACCGCGGTTGAGCTGATCTTGGGTTGCTTTATCAAGATCCGAGCCAAACTGCGCAAAGGCCTGCAGCTCACGATAAGCGGCCAGATCCAAACGGAGCGAGCCGGCAACCTGCTTCATGGCCTTAATCTGTGCGTCGCCGCCTACACGGGATACCGAGATACCCACGTTTACAGCAGGGCGCTGACCCTGGAAGAAGAGGTCGCTTTGCAGAAATATCTGACCATCGGTGATGGAGATAACGTTGGTGGGAATATAGGCGGATACGTCGCCGGCCTGCGTCTCAATGACGGGGAGAGCGGTAATGGAGCCGCTGCCGTTTTCTTTGGAGAGCTTAACGGCGCGCTCCAAGAGGCGGCTGTGCAGATAGAACACGTCGCCCGGATAGGCCTCGCGTCCCGGCGGGCGGCGGAGCGTCAGACTCATCTGACGATAGGCCACTGCCTGCTTGGAAAGGTCGTCATAGATACAAAGCACGTGGCGGCCGGGGTTGTCTGCGCTTGCAGGCCCGCCGTTGATGCCGTTGTAGATAAAGTGCTCGCCCATTGCCACTCCGGCCATAGGAGCGATGTATTGCAGCGGCGCGGTATCAGAAGCCGTTGCGCTCACGATGATGGTGTACTCCATAGCGTCAAAGCGCTCAAGGGTCTCCACAACGCTTGCCACCGTGGAGGCCTTTTGGCCAATGGCTACGTAGATACAGATGAGGTCTTTGCCTCTGGAGTTGATGATGGTGTCAATGGCAATGGCCGTTTTGCCGGTTTGCCTGTCACCAATGATGAGCTCGCGCTGGCCGCGACCAATGGGGATCATCGCGTCAATGGCGAGGAGACCGGTTTGCACCGGCTCGTTGACTCCCTGGCGCTCAACAACGCCGGGGGCTCTAAACTCCACCGGGCGATAGCCATCGGCTTTGATGGCACCCTTGCCGTCGATGGGCTCACCCAGCGGGTTAACCACGCGCCCAAGGAAGCCCTCACCACTGGGAACCTCAACAATGCGTCCCGTGGTGCGCACCTGATCGTTTTCTTTGATGGCGGTTACATCGCCCATCAATACGGCGCCTACTTCATCTTCCTCAAGGTTTTGGGCCAGGCCATAGACCAGCTTGTTGCCCTCGCCCAAGAACTCAAGGAGTTCTCCGGCCATAGCACCCTTGAGGCCGTCAATGCGCGCAATGCCGTCGCCTACCTGGCTCACAATGCCAACTTCGCGACTCTCAACGCTGGTATTGATGGCGTCAAGCTGCTTGCGCAACACTGCATCGATGCTACTAGCGGTGATTTCCGCCATAGTTTACCTCCGCTCAGAGCAGGTTGCTGCCTGCTCAATACATCTCTTGGCGAGGTTTCTCGCCATTCCTACTTTTATCAAACAGTCTTGGACAGCACGTGACGGGCGCTCTCAAGTTGCGAAGAAACGCTTGCGTCAATGCGCTTGCCGTGAGCTGAAAGGACAATTCCACCGATGAGGCCGGGGTCAACATACTCGCGCAGCATCACCTTACGTCCCAGCTGAGCTGAGTACTTGGTGACGATTTGCTCGCGCAAGGTCTCATCGAGGGGCACCACCGTGGTTACATCAACAAAGGCTGCTCCCAGAGCTTTCTCAGCTAAGGCAACGTAAGTGTCGCGCACGCGAGGCAGCAACGAGAGGTCTCCTCTGTCTACCATCACATCAAAGGTTGTGAGAAGCTCCGGCGCAAAGCTGCTAAAAATCTCAGCGACAATGCCTTTTTTTGCTGCCGCCGGGATAGTCTTGTCAATGAGCGCCTTGCGCAGTTCAATAGAACCCCGCACGGCTGCCACCAACTGATCTAACTGTCCGGCAACATCAAAAACATTGTTTCTCACCCGGGCGGCTCCCAGTAACACCTCAGCGTACACCGTGGCCTTGGCCCTGGTATTTAAGAGGTTAGTTTTCATTGAAGCTTCCTGCCTCGGCTATGTAACGCTGGATAATGGTCTTGTGCTCGGCAGTTGAGAGGTCGGTGCCTATGACCCGCTTGGCTACCGCGATGGTCATGTCGGCTGCAGAAGCCTGCAGATCGGCAATGGCGGCCTTTTTCTCATTTTCAATGGCAAGACGAGCCTTGGCAATGATAGTTTCTGCCTCGGTTTGTGCGCTTGCCACAATGTCTGCCTTGACAAATTCTGCCTGCTGCTTGGCGTTTGCGATGATCTCCGTAGCATCTTTTTTAGCCGCTGCGAGCTCAGCATTGCGCTCAGCCAAGATGCGCTCGCTCTCCTGCTTGGCAGTCTCAGCCTTCTCCAGGGAGTCCTTGATAGTTGCGGCGCGTTTGTCAACCATGCCGATGAAGGCGGGCCAGCCAAACTTAGCCAGGATTACCCAGAGAATGATGAAGGCAATGAGCATGGGGATGAATTCGCTCATAGTGGGGAATATCAAGTCAATGCCCGAAGAGCCCTCTTCAGCAGCAAAGGCTACTGCCGGCATGGCCATGAGAGCCGCTGCCACTGGCACGCTTATCCTTGCTACAGATGTGATTCTTAATTTCATGTACTTACCTCCGGCAAGCTACGTAAACAACGTGAATTGTTTTGGGTAAAGTAGAAAACATCTAGTGCTGAAAGCCCTGGTATCAACCGCTGCGTATTGTGTACGCGTAGGCGATGTGTGGACCTTAGGCACTGCGTTGATGGTTTCCGGGGCACTAAAGTGACATAAACACAAACAAGAGCCCAATCAGAGCCAGAGCTTCTGCCATTGCCGCACCCATGATGAATATGGTGAAGATTCGTCCATACATCTCGGGTTGACGGGCGATTGCCTGTGTGGCACCGTTAGCAGCCAGACCCACGCCTACGCCACCGCCTATTGCTGCTAGGCCGTAGCCGATGAGAGCTAAAGGCATACCAGTCAGTTGCATCAAGGTCTCTTCCATTGGTTCTTCCTCCTTAACTTGTGCCGAGCTTTTCTCAGCACGGTTTCCTATCAATTGCCGGCCTCTGCCGGAGTGATACCTCTTTGTTATCCTGCGCATCGCGTAGCGACGTTACAGAACCTACTCTTAACTCTTAACTCTTAACTCTTAACTCTTAACTCTTAACTCTCTAGTGGTCCGTTGTTGCCAGCATCAAATAGACACTGGAAAGCAAGGTAAATATAAAGGCCTGTAGTATCGAAATAAATATCTTTATGCCGTACATGATGGTTAAGAAGAGCAACCATGCGAGGCTTCCTGCACCAAAAGCAAACGTTTCAAGCGTGAAGGCAGTAAGCATTGGCATAAAGAACAAGGTGGTGAGAATAGCTAAGACTCCCAAGAGAATATGCCCGGCAAACATGTTGGCAAAAAGACGAACAGAGAGCGTAAACAGGCGAAGCACCATTGAAAAGAGCTCAATGACCCACACGGCAATTCCAATAAATGCCGGCTTGACACCATGCGGCTTATAAGCCTTGATGTAGCCCCATAGGCCATGCTGCTTGAGCCCGTAGTAAGTAAAGTAAATAAATGAAATAACGGTGAGCGCGAGCGTGGTGCCCATAGTGCCCATAGCAGCCGTGGAGCCCGGCAGTACACCCACAACATTGGCAATCAGGATATAGAGGAACAAGGTGAGCAAGAAGGGCAAGTGCTTGCGAGCCGTTGGCCCCAGCACGTTATAGCCAATTTGATTTTGGGTAAAGTCCACAAAGAATTCAACAAAGCCCACATAGCGGTTCTTGGGAACCAGGGCAAGCTGCTTTTTAGCGGTAAAAACAACAAGTAAAACTAAAAAGAAGATGATGACGAGGAAAAGCGAATACTTGGTAAAAGGTCCCCAGATTGCCGGACCTGCTAAAACTTCAATAAGATGGTCGCTCTGTTCTGTTAAACCATCAAAGGGATCCACACCCTCAAAAAGCCTCATATATAGATGTCCTTCCTTGTGTACACCCGATAGGGGTACGAAGTCTCCAGATGCTCCTTGTATGACCAAATTGTTTGTTTACAATATATATCAAATCCAACAATTTAAGCTCGTAAATCACAATAAAGAATCTTGTTGTGCCTCACTTTCGCATGAGTGTAGCAGTAAACACAATCATTGCAAGTAGAAAAACCGCAATGGCGCTTATTGCAAACGGTAGAAGGTAGTCACTGTTAATAAAAAAGCAGATAACTATTTCCACAGTCATTATAAGGAAAGAGATCATCGTTGCAAGCAAGCCGGGAATGATGGCTCCCAGGGCATCTTTTTTCACGCCTTTCTTCATGCGCCGGTGCACCACAACAAAGGGTATACAGCCAATCAAACCACCTGCTAAGCCTGCGATTACTGCTATTACAATTCCTATATCCACAGTTGCTTTCCTTTACTCTTTGCCCATCCCCAGTGTGTCACTTTGGTACACCAAGCCCCGTCCCCCTGTCCTACTTTACGCTTTCAGTTCCGTGTAGAGAGGGTGGGCGTCAATCAGTTGTTGTACCGTGTCTGCTACTTCTTTCCTGGCAACCGGATTATCGCGCTCAAAGATGGCGCGGGCGATGAGCTCTCCTACCAGCTTGGAGTCTTTCTCGTCAAAGCCGCGGGTGGTCATGGCTGGTGCGCCTACTCGGATGCCTGAGGTCACTGCCGGGGGTAATTTGTCAAACGGAATAGCATTTTTGTTGGCGGTGATGCCGAGGCTCTCCAGCAGCTCTTCGGCTACGTTGCCGGTGATGCCTGCCGCGGTAAGATCCACCAGGCACAGATGGTTGTCGGTGCCGCCACTCACCAGGCGGAGGCCGCCCTCAATGAGGCCCTCTCCCATAGCCTTGGCATTCTTGACAACCTGAGCCGAGTACTCGCGAAACTCCGGCTTGAGGGCCTCGGCAAAAGCCACCGCCTTGGCGGCGATAACATGCATGAGGGGCCCGCCCTGGGTTCCGGGGAAGATTGCCTTGTTGAGCTTTGCCGCGAGCACTTCGTCATTGGCAAGGATAAAGCCGCCGCGCGGGCCACGCAGGGTCTTGTGAGTGGTAGAGGTGCACACATCGGCGTAGGGAAACGCGCTGGGGTGCACGCCGCCGGCGATGAGCCCGCTGATATGGGCGATGTCCGCCAAAAGATAGGCATCCACCTCTTTGGCAATGCTGCCAAAGCGCTCAAAGTCAAGGATGCGCGGATAGGCGCTGGCACCCACGATAATCATCTTGGGTCGTGTTTCCTTGGCAACGCGCTCCACCTCGTCCATGTTTATGGTCTCGGTTTGGGGGTCAAGGCCGTAGGCCACTATGTTATAGAGGATGCCGGAGAAGTTCACCGGGCTGCCATGCGAGAGATGGCCTCCGTGCGCCAGATTCATGCCAAGCACCGTGTCACCCGGTTTGATGCAGGCCAGATACGCAGCAATGTTGGCATTGACGCCGCTGTGCGCCTGGACGTTGGCAAAGTTGCAGTCAAAGAGCTTGCAGATGCGCTCTATTGCGAGTCTCTCCACCTCGTCCACCACGTGGCAACCACCGTAGTAGCGTTTGCTCGGGAGCCCTTCAGCATACTTATTGGAGAGCACGCTCCCCATTGCCTCCATGACACTCGGCGAGATAAAGTTCTCCGAGGCAATAAGCTCTATGCAATTACGCTGCCGCTCAAGCTCACCTGAAACGAGGCGGGCAACAACGGGGTCAGTTTGGCTTAAGTTTGTTAGTTCCATCAAAGTGCCTTTCTTAGTTTGCCTGCGGCTTTGGTACAGGAGGGACGGGGTTGGTGTACCAGATTGGAACAGGGGGACGGGGTTAGTGTTCCAATTTGACCAA
>Ga0131853_10003838_pt1 | contig 26977 bp, 15 predicted proteins | sample TergutLab28metaG_FD_92764 | JGI IMG/M metagenome (GOLD analysis project Ga0131853, IMG submission 92764) | Labiotermes labralis P1 segment gut microbial communities from Petit-Saut dam, French Guiana - Lab288 P1 (version 2) (version 2) | ecosystem: Host-associated > Arthropoda: Insects >...
CCGTACACACACACAACACACACCACACGCACGCACACACCACCCACACACCACACACACACTGCACACACCACACACACACACACCACACGCACACACACACCACACGCACACACACCGCACACACATCACAAAACACACAACACACGCACGCACACATCACACACACACCGCACACACACACACCACACGCACGCACACACACACACACCACACGCACACACACACACACACATAAGGAATGGACTGTGCCTGAAGTAACTGTTACTGGCGTGTGAGTGAATATGAGATCACACCGTTAGAGCATTTTTACATCCCAAGAATAATTATTTTATACCAAGAGAGGGATAGAGGGAGAGGAGAGAGAGAGAGAGAGAGAGATGGGTTATCCTGTGTGCGATGCAAAGACAGCACGAATTCTGATACTTCTGCAATCTAAGTTACGCGTTTAATGAATGAGAAAATTAATTCTTTGTATGTACGGGAGTACATCGAATGTGTCAAAAACATAATCTTGCAAATGTTGTATCCTAGACAGGCTTGATAGACTAAATTTGATACTGAAGAATTGCCTTGGTCTGTTTACCAGGAGTGCCACGTCATTAATCTCGTGAACTGTCTAACATTCTTCAGAGCTTGAACTGCTGACGCAATGTAATGAGCAGAATATGGGATCTTCTGATGGACATGTTTTGCAATAACCTTACACTTAGGTTTTATTATATCTTAATAAATTTCTTAACGGAAGTCTTGAGAGCGTCTGCATATTGCCAGATGTCCTTCACAGCGTAAACTGAGAGTGTCTGTACGTGTACACACTCTGTATCATTCTACATCTTAGTGGGATGGATACTCTGTGCCAGCAACAGAACGGCAGACTCGCAATTCGAAAAAGAACAACGAAGTGTAACAGAGGAAGACACTGCAAGATTACAGCACTGCCACATCGCCAGATTCTTTGATCTTTGTGTTTGTACAGTTAGAATAATTAGGTTTGTCTTAAGTCGAATGCAGCATCACTTCTTTTAAAATTGTATTGTGCAGTAGAGGAGCTGCGAAGAGTAGGTGCGTTTCGTACGGTCGTGATGGCATTAATGGTCGGATTCAAAGAAGCGAGTCAGCGAATGCATGAGTTTCAACAGAGAGAGGAGAATATTGTGCTGTTCTTCTTGCGGCTTTGAAGTAATTTGCGATACATTCGTGTCTGTTACACATATTATACACACAGAACTGCACAATCAGGAGCTTTGCGAAGTTTAGTCACTCGTCGTGAAATGTGTTTATCTTGTTACTGAGTTTATCAAATGAAGCAGAAAAAGTGGAAGGGCATTTAGCACGCATGGAAGATATGTGTGGACAGTTTTATTCGAGAACATGGAGGGAATACACTGCTAGGAACACCAAACTTCGGAAGTGAGGATAACATTCAGATGGATAATATTAGATAAGACATCCCGACTTACGCAACTTTAAAATTACGTAATTTCAGGCTTACTGAATTTTAAAAACCTACAAAAAATTAAAAAGAATTGAAACGCGCGCCGAATTTTTTCGTATGAGAAAGCGCGATGGACAAAGTTGGACGGAGCATACTGCCGGGCGGTAACACAAGCGGCGAGGTAGTCATGCTGCGACCAATCGGTTTACAGTGTGCTGGAGCTTAGTTTTAAAGTGGAGTCCCTTGTGTATACATATACAGTTGATTGTACATGTGTACTGCGGTCCGAGTGGCGCAAAATTAGACTTGCGCCACTCGGACCTTCCAGAACGCAACTACTGCGAAAGTCGGCAAGTATCTGTAGTATACTCACTGGATTTATGTGCCTCAGAGCAGGATCCAGAAGGGGGCTGTGCTGAACACGGAGAAATATTGTCCAGCTGAACAACTGTCAGTTTCTGAATAACGGATCTAAGTTAGACCTATACCACAGGTGTACTGAGGGCGTTAGAGACATGGTGCTGAGGAAAACATGTCATACGAGAGACGAATTCGGTCTAACGCAGGATTACACAGAACTGCAAAATAGGGAGCGTTCTGTTATTACCCGAAATGGACAGGCTTATTTCACGCGTGAAGGACATAAATACAGTATATAGCTACTATGCCTCCTGCTGGGGTCTTGCTGTATTAGACTTACCTTAAATGAAGACCACTTTCAAAATCTAGGTTTGGGCGGGAGAACAACCTTAACACTGACACTAAATAAACAGGATGTGAATGTGCAAACAAGAAAAACGTGTTTCAGGGATAAGCGATTGGTTATGTAATGTCGTTGTGAATCTGTATGTGCCACGTCAGCAGCCAATGTCCTTACAAGTTCAATAATAATTTTCTTAGGGAAGATAATGTGGAATATATTTATACCACAAACACAGACAGTGGACTGTATACCGTGGTTGCATAACTTTGCTCCGAGAATCTACCAGTTCACAAATCTGGACCAAGACTTCTGTATAGTGGGGCACCAATAGATCGACTAGAACTTGTAGAGTCCCGCGCTGAACAACGTGCCTTCATCTGATGATTTGGTTGAAACACGGAACTTTTGTCATTGGTTATCAGCGTGGTAAGAGTGCATAGTTTCCATTTGACACGGCAGTAATAGGCACCACTACTGTGTGAGAAAGCACTAACTGCCTTCAGCTGCACCGCGTCGTCGAACACTAAAGCAACAAACAACGAATAAGGTAAAGGTAAAGTTCGCTCTAGAACAGGTCAGGAAGGCTCGGGGGTGGGGGTGGGGGGTAGTAGAGGTACAGCTCTACTCTTTCCTTAACCTCGGCGCTAGCTGGGGGTGGTTGGTGGCCAGAATTGCGAAAAGTGACCATTAGCTTCGACGTGTCTGGCGTCATCCATCCGTCCGCCTTTGCGCATGGAACAACTCGGCTTCCACTAGACGGACTGTCTTGTAGTCTGACATTTGAGAGTTTTTTTAAAATCTGTCTAGAGATTTCAGGTTTCATTGAAATAGGACAAGAATAACGGGTACTTTACATGTATTTTTATCATATCTCGCTCAATATTTCTTAGAATGAGCATTATTTCAGACAAAATTTATATAGAAAATCAAAACACACATTTCATGTTCAATTACTATTATTCGAAAATCGTGCCTTTTATGAGATAATGTGGAAAAATATGGTAGAGCCGGACAGGCCACATGTGACAATATAATACGGCGTATGTGCTTCGTATGCTGGGTAACTAAGGCTACAGACACACACTCAGAATATGTACTACTATTTCTTTCGCACGGTTTAAACGATTACGTGAATTAGTGTCAGTATTACGCTATACGTTCATTGGCCGTCTTGTTGACCGTTTCGTGTCCTGGAGGTTTATGTGGAGGAGTTACGAATGTAGGTGAGGTTCGAAACAGGTGCTTCTCGACTACGAAGCAAGGGTACTCCAGTCTGTTGTGGCGATATCAGCTATGCAGAACTGTCGTAACTCTTTAGTCGTGTCTGTGCTGGACGCCTGTCTGCGCCCCCATTCGTTGTCTAGCGTCCCGTGATTGATGCTGCGACTCGAACTCGGTTCGCCTATCGATTAATCTTCTTCTGTCGGTACAATCCAGCGCATCGAAATTGCCACCAGCTGTAAGACTGTTCTACATTGGTATTCTTTGTCTGTAGCTAGCGCTTATTTGCTTTTGTTGGTGAGATGGGCGGTCACAAACCGATGCTGGAAATATCTTTTCTTACAAAAGAGTAATGAAAACCGTGAAAACCCTGAATTAGGTTAGCCTGTTTGCGGGTCGAGAATTGAACTGGGCACTTTGCGGGTATGACTGCTTTGTTAACAAGAATCTGTCTTGTGTTGAGAACTGCTGACTGAATTGTGGAGTTCAGCATTTACACGCCTTGTATTGTAGTAGTAGTAGTAGTTATTGTTATTGTTGTTATAAAAGAGTGGAATTTCTTCTGCCCGTAATCAAGCGCCACACCACAAAGACCTGTGGAGTCCGGGCACTTAACGCCAGACGCATGAACATCCGTTATCCCGCCCTTTGAGTTACCGGCAGGGCACACTGCTGCTGGTGCTGCCACCACCATCGCGATGGTAATGATTGATATGACTAATGACTGTCTTATTGCCTGAGCACCAGCCCATACCAATGAACATATAACCTCAGTAGCCTACGTCTTACGGCGACCCTGTTGTTACCGGGTCAGAAATCTGTGGTTCATTGCGGCAAGGAAGTCACCAGGTTTGGTCTGTCAAGAGTTGTGTAACATTGCAGAATGTAAATGTCGCATCCTAACTTACACAGCAGCCACTTCAGATGAATACGAAACCACAAAAAGTAAAATTTTCCACCTTTTAATACCCACGATGAGCTTATTTGTGAGAAGTTGTAGATACAAAATTGGCCATGCTCTCCAAAATCGTTGAGGTTGGGGAGGTACGTGTATTAGACTTTTTTTTTTTTTTTTGGGTGTAATTCTGGACAGGAAGACCAACGCAGCTGCAGAAAACCCGTTGCTAGATGTTGCAGCTGTTGACTGACATACCGATTTCTGAGATCTGTCATTCTCACGACGGTGACTATTAAGAATGCTGTATTGTGGGATTTATGCCAGACTATACGGCGTCACATCTCGCAAGACAGTACTAAGGTTATAATAAAATGTGGTTGTGGGTTACGGGTTGCGGAATGACGTTCGTTCTGACCTACATATCGTTCCGAATCATGGTGTCGACATTTCGCAGTACTGTGTAAGTTCAGTGTATCAGTTCATTAGTTACAGGTTTCAATTGATGGCTCCATCCATACGGAGCGGCGCGTCAGTTGCTGGACGGAGTCCCTTGCATCAAGACTGCCCTTCATGTCCCTCGATGTTAATGAATCTGGACAAATTTCTTCTTTCCCACTTTTTTTTTAAATTTCTTCCATCCCTTCTTCCGTCTACTCTATTCCTTCATTGTTCCTTTGCCTTTCTTTGTCCTTTCTCCTCCTACTTCTGTCATTAACGGACATACGTTGGTACCTGGCAGGGCGTTCTTAAGAAATTACGCAGAATTTCCATGGCACAAAATAAAATTGTTTTGTTATTACATTAACTATGCTTTACACATTAATTAATGTTGCATGTTTCTTAGTCCTAATGCATACTTACTACAGATCAGACTTATTCCAACTTGTTGCACTGGTATGTATGAATATAAAAGCTACTGAACATGTTTCGGCTGATAGACGTTGGAATAACTTTTATATTGAAATTACCTCTGGTTTGTAACATGTGGCTAACTGCCATTGTCTGCTAAATTGGCTTATGTGCAGTAAATCCTTCAACTAATGGTCCTGAACGATACGTAAAAAAATGGCAATTCCATCGTCAAGAATAACCACGATAGGTGAGGGTTGTCCTAATGTCACAGCATTTATCGTATGTTATATGGAGCCACCGTCTTGCGTCTGCTGCAAAACTGATGTTTTGTGGGTTGTCCAATTTTTAGGAAATAGGGGCTATATATAACAGTGCCATAATTTGGAATAATTCTTATCCGTATATTGCCAATTGCACGGGATATGTATAACATTTAGTGTACTTATTATTTTCATTCAAGGCATTTTTCCTTTAGGAGAATACTTAGCGAGATATGCCTAGGTCAAAAATAGTGTTAAATACTAAACTTACTTACTTACTTACTTACTCCACGGTGCAAGTCCTTCTTAAGAAGCTAACTGGTTTGCAGCTAGTCAAGAAATTCCCCGCATTTCACGGAACCCGAAGGTTCATTACCGCACTCACAAGTCTCCGCCACCTGTCTCTATCCTGGGCCAGCACAATCCAGTCCATATCCCCACATCCCACCTTCTGGAGATCCATCCTAATATTATCCACCCATCTACGCCTAGGCCTCCCCAGTGGTCTCTTTCGCTCCGGTTTCCCCACCAAGACCCTATACACCCCCCTCTCCTCACCCATACGGGGAGGGGGGTGTATAGGGTCTTAGTTATTAATAATTACTCATTGAAATGTCCTTATAATTGAAGTATTATAATGTTAATGTGTATATTATTTCTCCAACAAGTTTGTGATTAACTACATTTTAGTTAGACCTGCAAGTAAAATCGTCCTTAGAGCAAAACAAATTACACCCATCCGAAGCGGTGCCGAGTTTCATCGGACTTGTTACCGTAGTTCTGTTGGTGTTATTTGCAGAGACAGACTGACGGACACCTTGAAACTGCTCCCGCAGTCGCATTTCGAAAGCCTGTTCAAAATGCGCCTAAAATGCAGCTGTATGCCATATCAGTTCATAACGGTTCCTGTTGCTCTGAAATGCAGCGAAGAGGCCTTGCCATCAAGCCGATGTCACAATCCGATTGTCCAATGTCCGTGTTTGTGCTGCCACCTCTATGTACAGTAGGCCCACCAGATGAAGACATTTTCTGTCACTTCGCAACACCGGACCACAGGCTTTGAGTCATTATTTCGGATCAAAACTGTCTGTAGTAGGCATTTTTATGAAAAATAGCTATTAAAACCTCTCTCATAGCAGCTGTTGGATTTGTGCAGATATGACTCTCAAGGAAAGGAACAAAGAACAACAGCAACTGTAGTCATGTGCTTGTCCTGTGCAGATTGATATGGACGGTGTCCACTGGTATTTATAGGTATACAGTAATCTGTCGTAATGCGGGTTACCAACCTCGGATTCCAAGTATCTTCTTGTTTCTATTATTTTGTACCTAGTTTTAACAACCATGATACTCGGTTTCGGATGTCTAACTAATTGACTAACCAACTCAATGGCGCAGATTCCTTCCTGCAAATGTAACTGTTCACCAGCTAGTCCAGAAATTCGCCGCCTTTTATGGAGCCCTGAGATTCATTACCACATTCGCAAACGCCCGCCACCTCTCCCTGTCCTGTGCTAGATGACTCCAATCCATGCCTCCCCATCCCACGTCTTGGAAACCCATTTTAATATTATCTTCCCATCTACGTCTATGTCTTCCAAGTGGCTTTTCCCTCACTTCTCCCCACCTATACCCTGTATGCACCTCTCCTGTCCCCCATACATGCCACTGGCCCCCGGTATCTAATTATTCTCGATTTGATAACCCGAATAATACTTGGTGAGGAGTATAAGACATGAAGCTCCTCATTATGCAGTCTTCTCCACTCCCCTGTTGCCTCATCCCTCTTAGGCCCAACTATCTTCCTCAGCACCCTGTTCTCGAACACTCTCGTCCTACGTTCCTCCCTGAATGTGAGAGACCAAATTTCATAGCCGTAGGTTTCAGCTTTCAGCATTTGGTATTTGTGTGTGCACATAAAGACCGGTCGCCGGGCCGTGACGGAGGCCGAATCACAGTTCACATGCCTGCTCTCTGTTTCTGTAATATTTCTCGCAGTATTACCTGCACTCACACATAGATCTCCCGACAAACATTTGGTTTGTCTCTCGTCTACTCTGCGCTCAAAAAATTGTTGACGGTTACTTGACCGTCTGTCTCTGTAAGATCTATTGACAGGGTAGTGATGTTGGTGATACTGCGGCTTGCAGAATTAGAGCTGTGCTGACACCCGACGCAGCACGGAATACTTATCTCAAGGGAATGTTTCCTGGGGAGCTTCGAGCCGGCGCCCGCGAACTGTTGTGCCACAGTGCATTACGCGGCAGATACATGCACAACCTTTAAATTAATCTAATTTATCCATTAATTTTAAGAAGAAACTTCTCTATTGCTGTTAACAAATCACAAGTACATGTACCCAATCAGTCACACGCAGCACCAGTTTCTATCAATGTATTCACTGCTACATGTTTCGACTATAATTGCGAGCCATCATCAGGCCTTTTATAATCGCCGATATAGGATTCCTATATCAACATTTATAAAAGGCCTGATGATGGCTCGCAATTAGAGTCGAAACATGTAGCCTTGAATAAACTGATAAAAACTGGTGTTCTGTATGACTGATTTGATGCATGTACCTCTAATGTATCCAGTTCAGTTATTGAAGTAGTATGGTGACGTAATTATTACACGCACATACACACTAGCCGATCAGCTGTGTCATGCGTCTGACAAAAAATGCTGGTTAGCAAAACGAATGCTGATTACCAAAGGACGAGGGTTGTCGGTGAATACTGTAAGGTAGAAGAGCTTGTCCCAAAGCCGTAAGAACAGACTGTGAGGCGTCGACGTCGCGACGCACGTACAGTATCCTGCGCCGTAGTTTTGCCGTATCTTGTATGGTGACAAACACAGGTTACGTCGACGTAAGAATTTCTGAATGAAACTTCTGTGGCTGTCTTTACTAACACCGAGAAGGGCGTTTTTGCGGGATGTAATGCACGGAAAATATTGGCCCCGGCCAACGTGACCTCATTGCGTGAGAAAAGCTTAAATTCTCGATAAAAACCAGGGTTGTGATCCCGTACCAGTTCTCCAAGACACGCATGCCCCTGTCCAGACTCCTGTTTGCAAGCACAGAACTTGATAATTTCCTGTAGTTTTACGTTCGAAATTGTGTAATTTCATTTAATTCCACTGACTGCAGAGAAGGGTTCCTTTAATCAAATTTCTAATTGCGTTTCCCTTAATGTTTGCATAACAGCATTAATCGTCGAAATGTCTAGTTTATGGTCTTGTTTCGGACACTCGGTCCGAGGCTCGAACTTTGGAATCAGGTCGGGTGCACTTGTAAGGCATACCGTACATTTGCAACTCCGATTCCTGTGCCATACACTGCGTTTTAGGGAATTGCTGTGCTCTGAATAAATGCTGAGAATCTAAAGGTTTTGGATGAAGCGATCTTGTCATACTTCTGTATATTCACCCGGAGGAACTGACGAAGACTTCGGTTATCCATGACACCCATTACCCTGTCAGGATTCGAAACCGGCACCTCCCCGATGTCAGTCTAAATCGTTAATACCCTAATCGATCCGAGAGATCTCCTTCATGCCACAGTTTTCGTAAAAGGGGAAAATGTACTTCATTACTCTTTCGGCTAACAATACCAGCGAGTCCATTGTGGTCTGAATATTGCAGAAGGGGTGGGAAAAGAGGTACCTGCCATATAGCATACTTTCTGCGTATTCATTCAGGACTGTCTACAGTTGATTGGCTTTCCGTTTTTCTCCGTTAGTTTCATTGGCGACTGAATTTAATTCTCACTCGCCTGAACACTCATCCAATTTGAAGCTCCTCACTTGTCCATCCTGACGTCATGGCAGAAAAGGAACGAACTGAAAACAGCAACCCATTTGCGTACGTGCAAGCTGCAGCTGACCTCACGGTGACGGATAGGTTGACAGTTTCTTGAATTATTTAATCACACTGTTCTATCTTCAGATGTGGGCCGGGTAGCGTAGTCGGTATAGCGACTGGCTACGGGCTGGACGGACCGGGGATCGAATCGCGGCGGAGGTGAGAATTTCCGCACGTGTCCAGACCGGCCCTTGGGCCCACCCAGCCTCCTGCACAATGGGTACCGGGTCTTTCCCGGGGGTAAAGAGCGGCCGGGACGTGACGCTGATCCCTCACCCCCTTCTAGTGCCGTGGACAAGAAAGAGTAGAGCTATACCTCTACGCCCCCTATAGGCCATACGGCCTGTACAGAGCCTCAGTGCCTGTACAAGGGTGCACTTTACCTTTTTACCCTTTCTGTCGTCAGAGATTTTGTAGCCTTGACTGGATTGTGTAAGTTACCCTTAAATACGGGGAAGAGATGTTTGTGCTGAATTGGTTGGTTACTATTCTTGAAAAGTGGAAACGTTAAAAGATAGGAGGTGGGAGGGTAAGTTGAAGAATAGAGTGAGATAATTAGATTGGGGTAAAAACAGTGGTGGCCGTATGTGAGAAAACTGTCTTTTCTGGGCGTCTCAGAACCAGTGTTTTAGAAAATTTTTGGCTGTGGGAAGACATGACGACCAAGTCGCACATGTCATAGTTCACAGCATTACTTGTATATTTGCTTTGTATTCGTAGCCGTTCCGCTGTGAATCTGAGGATTTATTATAGGGTCAACCATACAACACACTGGCTGCGATTCAAATTAGGCCTATTTCTGTTTGCAGTATTGATTTTGGTAATAATCAGTAGAGAAGACTTGGGAAAATAATCTGCCAATAGAAAACTTACTGAATATGTTCATTTAATAAAATATATTCAATTTAAACTGAAACGCTTTTTTGATTGGCCCTCTAGTTTCTCGTCTCCTAAACGTCGTGGTCACCCCTGCATTACCTTGCGAAATCAGTGTTTAACCCCTTGTTTTGTCTAGTAATATTACTTGGTCCTCTTTTGAGAAAGAACACATGATATTAAGTTCCGCTGGTTTATATAATAAACACCACTTCTTACCATCGACATTACGGAGACTTATCTTTATAATTAATCTGCGGTGTGTTTTCTTGAAAGACAGGAACCGAAATTTTAAAAGCTGTGTAGCTAGAATTCTAGCTTAATTTGAGAGTACATACATTTCCATCACACTGAATGTCTCTGAAGTTCCGTATAGACCTAAGATGCTTTAAAATTTCATGAAGTTAATCAGCACCGACTTCGGCTGTATGTCTTATCTAGTAAATAAACGTCTACTGACAGTCTGCTTTGGGGCGACACGTCGCGAATGATTTCAATAGCCAATAAACTTTCAGATTGCTGGAGCGTGGATGACATTAGTTTATTGTAGTATCGTCTCACAGCACCACGAGAGTTGACCCTTAAACGAACACAATAAACAGCAGTTTTAGCTGCTTTTCTCCGTGAAGCCAAGTCTTTACGGTTAGTGCACAGTGAAAAGATACTCCGATGATTACTTTTACATGAATTCGTGTTTACGGTAGCAAGTGAGGTTTCTGTCGAGCAGTTTCTATCCGGAAGAAGCAAACTACGCAGCCTTAGTGACGCCGTTAAAAATTAATCTGCGTAAACATCTTTAAACACGTTGCCCCATTTACGATAGAATTAAAAGCTTTGCCACGGTTTCAGTAGCAGTAATGCCTAAACAGCTAAGGCGTTATGTTCGTCATTTATTAAACTGTAACCTAACCTGCACTCATATACTTTCACGAGTTAATTTTCCTTTTCTCAACCTGTCCATAAAGGGCAGACATTTCTACCTGTGTTTTATCTGTAGCAAGTGACCCCAAGAGGGTACGTGAAATGTGATACTACAGAGCTGAGACGGTACTGTTTGTTCCCAGTAATGACCTGCCAAATCGGCCCTAACTCCGTGACTACGATGGAAAGAGTAACCTAACTAATGGCTGTTATATACAGTATGGTGAGATAAAACGCAAAGTGTTTATAGCAGAGTCTAGTGAAGTGGCCGGTATGATTCTTATGTCGTACATTAAATATTCAATCTGCTTCAAACATAAAGATTATATGCAAGTATCGCCTTGTTTACGCCCTTCAGATTTCAGTGCTTCATCAAATAGATATACCACCTGTTTCCTTTGTTAGTTGTTATGAACCTTCGGAGATTGAACGAGGTAGAAGTAATTCATGTGCACAGTGAGACGCTCTCTAAGCGTATAGCGGGTCGAAATAACCGTGGGACTGGAACATGCTGGATATGCAGTTCATGGAAAAGGAGCCGTGATTCGAGCTGAAAACGTCTTCGGTACTGATATACACACACACACATACATACACGTTAACACACATACAAACGCATACACATACACTGAGATTGCATGGTTCAGTCGGTAAAGTAACTGCCAACTACCGTCGTGACCGGGATACGATTCTCGTGTTCAGATATTTTCTTTTAGGACTTCAGGCTATCCCAGCGGTGAGAATTCGTATTTTGTCTTTAAGGTTGTGACATCGAGTTCCACTCCGTCACATGGCTGCTACTAAGGTTTCGGAGCCACGTTTCGCTTCCATGTTTGGGTTTGGATGGAGGCAGTTTGTTAGTCCGAAGCTGCCACACTACACAACGTGACGTGACACAGACGACAGCACTGTGCACCATTCGTCTCTTCTGCACAACTTCCCAGTTGTCTCTAGGATATCCAACGTTTATTAGGCGTTTTTACGAAGTAAAGGAAGACTGCTTTATGTAGAGACAACATCGGTCCCTCCGTCTGTGACCTTAGCGACTAAACCGTCTGACGGAATTAAAGGAAATTTAGTATAGGAGTTCTTTTCTATTGGATTGGAGAAAATAAAATTTTGCCTTATTTTATACATTTTACGACCGACTGGATAATATTCGGTAAAGGAGAAATCCACGATGCTGTAAGTTTTGTTACAATCGGTACAGTAAAAGCCAAACTTAAAGTCGTGAAGGCAGTTTTGCGCATATTTTCTACCATTTCATTGTATTTGGTTGAAATTCGGTGATGGGGAAGTCCACGACACTGTATTATTTCTGACTTTCGCAAAAATTGGAACAATGAAAGCAATGCTTTATTTAACGGCATAAATGAATTTCTAGCCGTACTTCCCACAGGGTGTGGACCGGGTAGCTCAGTCGGTGTAGCGACTGACTACGGGCTGGACGGTCCGGGATCGAATTCCGGTGGGAACGTGATTTTCCGCCCGTCCAGACCGGTCCTGGGGCCCACCCAGCCTTCTGTACAATAGGTACCGGGTCTTTTCCGGGGGTAAAGTGCGGCCGGAGCGTGCTGCTGACCACTCACACCCTTCTAGTGCCGCGGTCATGGAAAAGTACAGCTATACCTCTACCAACCCTCTGTGCCACACCGGGCCTGTAACGGGATCACTTTACCTCTTTACCTTTGCTTTCCCCAGTGTACACCCACTGCACTGTCGGTTTCTGAGAACCCCTTTACAGGGCAGCTGATATTGATAAGTGTTATTAGTTGTTTATCCGTTAACGGAATTGTTGTGATTATATCTGTTTACACTCTGGGTTTTAAAGGCAGATTTGTATTTTTTATAGTTTGTTTTTAGTTTGTGTGTTAAGGGAAATTCAGTGTGTCTGCCACTTACAGTGCTATCAGTGATAATGAAGAGAAACGGGGCGAGATTTTACAACACTGCTTAGATCTTTTTTGTCCTATAAAAAGTTAAAGCATGTGTCTCGTACCGCGCCGACAGCGACTGTCGTGTCTTCGGGTGCTTGTGTATAGCAGGTCCAGTAGCTCTGTGTGATTCATAGTCCCTGAGAAGAGTCTTTGCTGGTGGTCCACCGTCTGTTGCACTTTTGATGCACACAATTCGTCATGATAGAGACTATTAGCCCTTAGACCAATACACATACGTATATGCAGACATTAGGTAACCTATACACTTTATCTGCGTTGTGAAGAGCTACTGGATCTGGCCACCTGCCCTCTACCGAAAGACTTTGCTTGGTGGAATGACAATGAATTAGGCACATATATCATTGTGCAAGAAGATGAATGCGTGGTCATATACTAGGTAAGGGCATTAACCATTTCCATGCTGCATGCGAGATGTCTTAGTTGGAAGCATTCACCCTTGTGATTTAATTTATTTGGAGTTTGAAATTGCCGCAAGATTTGTGTCTTTCTGCACTGAAGTCATATGTGGTGTGTAACAAACAGAAAGTGCACACTGTTGTGGAACTACGTGACACTCTTTTATTAAAAAAAAATTCTGGAAGCTTTAATGTTAATAGGAAGAAAACATGCATATTTCAGTGTAGTGTTTGAGGAATGTCAGGCGAAGTGGTGCTAAAACAGTGTCAGTTTTGAGTGCGTCTCTGTGCAAGAAAATTAGGACTAAGGAAAAAATGGCCTATCAGAGGATACCTAAAAAAAAATAGTATCCATACTCCAGGCGAAAGTAAGGTTACAACATTTTTTGCTTGTTTCTGTAAGTCAGGCGTATATTGAGCTGTTGGGAAGTGCAGCAGCAAATTAAATTTGAATTGATGATGCAATTAAAAACTGACCAAACTCTTTCAGTGCTTGCCATCATTTAGTCCAAGGTCCATAATTTTACTTCCCACGTCTTTCCTAACAGTCTGACGACAGGAAAAGTGTTCAGCCGAATTTATGACAGGTATGAAGCATGATACTTCATCCTTAGGGAAGGGAAATCTATTGCGTGTGCCGAAGTGAGGTTTTGTACCTAATATAATGCAAGAAAAGGATGTATAGAATTATATAACGGAAGAGTTCGTGATTTGCACTCCATCCTGTAGGCTGTTGTTAGAATTATGAAATTGTGAGATGGACGGGATATGTAGCACGCACTGTTGGGGCACACGTGTATATGTGGCAAATCTGACAGATTTACTTATGGATGGGTGTTAATATTAAAGTTGAATTTAAAGAAAACAAGTTGTGTGTGGTAATGAACCTCGCGGTTTCATGAGAGAGGAACATTTTTTGGCTGATGCATCAACTACCGATGCTTGCAAGGAACATTCCATATTAAGTACACAGTGCTTCTGTTTCAGGGTTTCAATTGGCTGCTGCACAGAACTTGGTCGCGTCAATCGGACGGCGTCTTGCATCCAGTAACACGGCAAATTCTGTTAACGTGATGATTGAGCGAGATGTGTGAGGTGACGATAAGGAAGGCGCCATGGCGGCGACTCATAGGAAACCGCCAGCTTTCAAACAGAAGCCGTCCGGAAGGGAGCTTATCAGGAAGCCAGAGTGAAGCAAGCAGTAACAAAAGGCGCTGAAATTGGTAGCAGTGACAAGACTAGCCTTCTTTTGCCAACACGTCATATCATGTAAGGAAAGAGGAATATGAAGGCAGACATCGGTGTCGACAGGGAGGCGATATTACAAGCAGTTCCAGGCAGAACACATGTTCATATTCTGTAACGTTCACGCGCTACTCCACCCCCTTTCTTATCAGGCGCACCTTGGTTTATGACTAAAGCAGCCGTTACAGTAATAGGTTAGTAAATTCTTTTCTTGTAAATGTAATTGAAAAACGTCATATTTGACGGGAGACAATTGAAACCGGTGTTACGAAACAAAGAACCACACGACTTTAGCTGGAAGTAAGCCCTATATTACAGTGCCCTTCGTGAATGTTCCATCACCTAGCAAAACATTTCCTTTATAGTCCGTGGTGTCAACGTACCACGTAACATTTTCGTACTTCGTATCGTCAGAAAGGCACCTACTGTCAGATGCACATTACGAGGAATATAAAACTTTACTGAAGTTTAGGGGTATCAATTATCGTTGTTTTTCTAAATTGCTAAGAGCGTGTAACATTATTTCATTCTTCAATACTGCTCCATTCTTTGTTTGTTTTTGGCGCGACAGCCCCCAGTGGGCCAGGGCCACCTCTTTCACGAGGTCTCTAGATCACACACAACGACGCACCGCAGTCGGTAGGACTCCTCTGGACGAGTGATCAGCTCGTCGCAGAGACCTCTACCTGACAACACGCAACACTCACGACAGACATCCATGCCCCCAGTGGAATTCGAAACCACACTCTCATAGGCGAGCGGCCGTAGACCTACGCCTTAGACCGCGCGGCCACTGGGACCGGCATACTGCTTCATTACTCAACTAATATTGTGACAAAGAATTTGGAAAAACGCGATGAAAATTTTGTTGAAAAAGATTCGATGGTATGTGTCGAGACTTAAATCTGTTTATCGTGGTATCGATATAACCAAATCCATAGCCTAATACAGGTGTGTCTTCACTCACAAACCCAGCATTTTATATATTGGTATAAACAAGAATCTCCAACCCGCGGCGTACGGTCCGAGGCCGCATTTGTACAATGTGTATGTCTTATAAAAATTACACAATAACTACTGTTATTTTTTGACAAGTGGCGTGCGACCGTTTGCCCTAAAATGTTGGGACCCATGATACAAACCGTGCATTAAAATCTGCTGCGTTGGACGTTTCGTTTCTTCCTGCGCTGCGGAGTTTCTACTTGTGGGGACTAACTGACAAACAGATGACGAACAGAAGTATACGGCAGTACTCATAGTCGTTTCTGATGTCAATCGTGTGCTAATTTAGTGGCGTTGGAAAATATTCCGTACAGATTGGTAATGGGGCGTCTGTCAGGTACCCGGTTCAAGACCAGGTACGAGCATCCTTAGTTGTGCAAAGGGAATTACGGTGTGGTGCCCTACTTTTAAATAGGCCATGTCCACTTCATTGCCTGACTTTTACGTTTTATGTGTAAAGGTCTATTATCATGTAATCAGATCCTACAAACCTTTGCAATCAATAGGCTATTAATTGTGATGCAGGCTTATTTGGAAACTGATATTCACTCGATCGAGCAGTTTCGTACTGTTATGAAAACCGAACATTCGTCACCGAGTTTCGGCAGTGAGTCCACTTCCGACGGTCTTCGCCTAGAAGCTGCAGAAATGCGCTTTTTAAGAAGTGTTACGGGATACACAAGGCTGGACAAAATAAGAAGCGAAGTCATAAGAAAAGAACTAGAGATCTCTGGAATACAAGACGTGAGACTAAAATACAAACAAAACTTGAACCACCTTGAAAGAATGGACAACACCAGACTCCCGAAACACGCCCTCAACTACGAACCTCGAGGAAGAAGAGATCGTGGACGCCCCAGGAAACGATGGTAATACGTCGATGCCGGAACAGGTCAAACGACCTAATCCATGGAGGAAGATGATGATGATGATGATGATATTCACTCGGTCGATCAGTTTCGTGCTGTTATGAAAACCGAACATTCGTCACCGAGTTGAGCAGTGAGTCCACTTCCGACGGTCCAATATGCTGCACACCCTCACACCGCAAGTACGTCCTTCTCAGCCAAGATCTCCCCTGATTTCCTTCCAGTTACATTTTGCATGTATTGTCATTAGCCAGAAAAATGGCAAGGAGGTGTGGCGATGATCGAGGAGGCAGATGTAATGGTGAGCAAAGGAGAGAATTTGTGTGGTTGCAAGGGCGAGAAGTAATGGTGAGCAAAGGAGAGAATTTGTGTGGTTGCAAGGGCGAGAATTAAAAACACAGTTCTGTATTTATTGGTGAGTATTTTATTGCAACCTCGTGATGCGGTGGGTTGAAGTTTGGAAACTTTGTTTCAGATATTTCTCTGTCATAATATACAGCATTCTATAGAGGGCTTTTTAAACGTAAAAAGGAACGACACCCCCACTGGTCAGACTTTGGAAAATAATGAAGGGTGAAAAATTTGGGGTATTCACGCGACTTCAGGTGATGGGAGGCGTGGAGATTGAAGGGAGTTATCCGATATGTCTCTTCATTTCGTGATTTATCCAGTTAAATTACAACACAGGTAAATGTTAAATAGGTACATAAGTAGATCATGCTTTAACAGCTCCAGTGACACATCAGTGGTTCCCAAACTGCATGAGTTTATCGCGAAACGAAACACTTGTTCTAATCTTTAAATAAAAATAATACAAAATGAGGTAACTAACAGTATACGCAGGCCGCCCTGTACCACTATACACTCACTGAATACCAGCATTACATATTCGGCTACAGAAAATATTTAACATGTATTTCAAGTAAAAGAATGGATATAATTGTACATACGGTTTGTATGGGATTGTGTAACACTGGTTATGAACACTGCCAAATTTCTGAAATGAAAATTCTTTCTAATTAAAATAACCCAATTTGTTTAGAAACGTCTACACACTTTCCTTATCGAATTATGAATGGTTTTAGTGTTTGTAATAGTTGGTGTCCACGATACAGTCACTTGCAGTACCGGTCGTAAACACAGACTGCAAAACACAAATGACAATGCAGTTACTCTTTGTCGGTGATGTTCCGACTGTACTATAACATGCACTATATTACACGCTCTAGAATCACGTAGTACCGTATCGTGTTTCTGCTAGAGCGAGATCAATGTGTGTCATACCCCTGGGGGCGCGCGCTTATAGCCCATGATAATTTGTCAGCAGTTGGCAGAATTTGGCATAATTCGTTGAGACAGTTGTGCTAATTAAATATCATTCCACGTTCACAGTTTTCCAATTCCTACCTTCAATAATTCCAGCATTTTTGAAGCGTGACATCGACATTTTTCTATATGGGGTCTTGAGATTTTGTGTTCTAAAGGTAAATACAAAGTTGTCCTGCTCTGCGCCAGGATGGTGTGTGGGGAATGGAGGTAGCGCTTCATTCTTTCTTAACCTGGACTCTAGATGGAGGCGCGTGGCCAGCTTCAGGCCCCGGCCGGTACCATTTAGTAGGTGGGTTGGCGGACCCCAGAATCGGTCTGGACACTGCGCAGAAAATACACATGCGTTGACTCTGCCGACAATCGAAGCGTGAAACCTCGATTACTCAGTCCGCTACCTAGACGGATTATGGTGAAATCTAACGAAGTGCAGGAAAAGGTTGAGTTCAAAGGTCATTCGAAGGATCCATTTTACTGATTGCTTTCGCATTCTCATAATTAAAAAAAAGAATCCTGCATCCACGAATGTGAAATTTAACAATTCTGAGCACAAAATCATGCGCAGTCCAAGAACATGGACACAGAAATGTCCAGAACTTTCCTATGATTAGTGTACTTACTGTGGGAATGTTTGTAATGGGGGCAGGACTGTAACGACTTCTTCACAGTGGTTTTTAAACAATACAAGATGTGGAATTTGATGTTATGTCTCTATTAGATCTGTTTTAAATTGTGTATTTACTCCGCGGAGAATCCGAGAGAGTACATATCTTTAATAGATCCACTCGAACAAATCTGTATACAGCTTGGAATAGAGTTATGATTTTTGTTATCGTCTATATCACCATCGGATCTTAAGATGACAATCAAGGGGTGTCAGTTAAGGCTATTCGATACGTTATCATTAAACTACTGCTGCAAGAACCTCACACTGTCATTGTATGAACCTTGGCCTTTACCTATGGTACCAGGAAACACCAATTTTGATGTCATGAATCCCGTTGTGTTTTCCGTATTAACAAATGGTGCTATAACACCGCCATACAAAACTATTTACTTAAAAATAATTCTTACATTATCTCCAGCAACATGGCTTCCATGACTTGGAAGCAAACTTCTAGGAAATATCTGACGAAAAAATAATATGGTGGGGAACCTAATAACTATATTTGTGAAATTCAAGGTAACAGTTGATCCGGTTTAATTTACATAATTTGTAACATTAAAATACTTAATTTCCTGGTGGTGGTTTCGCGAGACAACACATGTCGAGCATCACCAAGTAAATGACCACCAGACAAAGACGCTTGCCAGCTGTTCATCACATCTCGACTTGAAGTTGTTTCTTGCCGGAAGGCAATGCGCACTCCTCTCCAAAATATCTCTATAAATAACTGACCGGGCATTATATGTCTTTACACTGAATTGAATATATATATATATATATCTACTAGAAAATTACACCAGACTGAAATTGGTTTAACCTCTTATAGGCACGTAAAAATGCAGTATGTTGCCCGGAATTTTTAATACCTCAATAATTGTTTACTGTGTTTACAAACTGTTCAGTACATTTTGTATATCAGTACATTCTGTAAAAAAAATTGTATGTAAAGTTTCAGAATTATTGTGCGCATTTCGTTCGGGCAAATGTGTTACGATTGTCATTTTTACACTGAAGTTGGGAACCACTTTGTGCAAGCTTACATTTTATATAACCCCTACAATTGTGCACCTTGTGAACCTGAAAAAATACCAGCGGCACAGCTCCGCGTATGTAACACCACTCATTAGATTGTGCTGTGTCATCATTTCAGTTTCTTGAGGTAAGTATACAGTCACTGGTCTTGCCTTCTCTCATTACGACCCCCCAACAGGGAGAAACAGTACTCACTATAGCATAGCTCAGTAGCCGCATAATGTAATTTTCTATTTTTTGCAACATATTTGTGTTTTATATAACAAAGATGTCATCAGTTTCCTCTAATCTACATTACGCTGATATACATTACATACAATGGATACTGCAAAACATGGTGGCGACACAACTGACTGAAGCCCCCAGACAACTCTAGAAGACCTGCATCATCGCACAAAGTGGGCCTGCCAGTCTGATTATGCTCGAAAATATATTCCTGTCCAAAACGCACGGGACTTCATGAAACAAATACCTGTCCCTTCTGTAGAAATATATTTGAGAATCAACGGATTTTTTGTATTGAGAATTTTCTTAGCATTGAAATTGTTCTCTAAGTATATAATAACGTTTTTCGCATTTATATTGCTGGATTAAATTACTTGTGTGCCCATTTACTAATTAATTTTTAAATACATTTTAGAATATAATCTACACTTAGGAGACTACTAGTGTAGTCTGAATATCTGGGTATTGTCGGGGAGACAAGATACACCTGCGGAATTTTGGTACAGAAATCTGTAGGAAAACGTGCCCTGGAAGACTGAAAAAAGGAATGGAAGAATTACATTAAGATGAATCTTGGGGAGGAGGCTGTAAAGATGAAGCTTAGTATTGTGTTCAGTGACCTTGCCTTGTAGCACCGCCAGATCTTGGGGCTCTGCTATCTTAGCACGTACTAGTTGAAACTGTTTACAATCGCACGTGTATACAAACATCACAGACTATCAAGACGTCCATTTCATTTCGAGGACGCGTGCAGTTTACAGTATGTAGTGTTAAATATTCGTGAAATGAACAATGAAATGTACGCGAGCCATTTCTTACGTACAGTGGCACGACTTTGTCACAGCTGTTCGTAACCAAAATTTTCCTGTCGACCTACAATAGCAATCAAAATACAGTCGCGAAACTGCTTTTTTGAAGAATCTGCATCACCGTGAAAAATTTCAGGGCCATCATTAAATTTTTCTATTTGTGTTCAAAAACTCTATATTTGTCTATTCCTATTGTTGTAATTAAGTAACGTGAAGCGAAAAATGAGGAACAACATTCCGGAGGTTTGTCAGTTCCAAAAACACAGACACAAAGTTTCATAAAAATTAGTCTCTGAAATTATATGCTGTTACATGGGCACCAGTAGAACAAATATACAACTATCTCAGACCCCATTCAACGAGGAAACATGCTAAGAGCACAATATAACCCGCTTTATAAACACTTTTTTCACTGTTCGGTAATAATACTTTTATGCAGTACGGTAAAAATGCAAGAAATTTTCAACATACATTTTCAAACGAGATGTCAAAACGCATATCGGATACATCAGTTCAGAAAATAACTGACACAGTATGAAACTTGAACATTACAAAGGTTATCAAAAAATATTTTTGAAAAGAATTAAAGCAGACACTGCAAACTGTTTCCGTGCCTAATGTTACAAACCTTCACAGAAGATAGCTATATTAAATTTCAAGTAGAAATTTGGAAACTTAATTATGAATCAAAATAACAATACAAACTCCGATAGCGCATATTCTTCTACCTCTCTTATCCCGATACTTTTAATGTTACTCCCTCTTTATTATTTCAGAATTTGTTTTCCCTTCTGCCGTGCGTGTTCCAGCTTTCCGGTAGTATCTACAACCATCTCCATTCAGTTTCTATGGTTGTTAGAGATCCAATGTTCATATGCAAAATTGCCAAAAGTCCCGTGTAAAGGAAGGGTGTCCTACACAATTTCCGAGATATCACAGGTTGGCAGGCCGGCCATGACAGTTATGAATGGCTGGTAACTGCTGCAGTCCTTTCAGGTCCTCTGCTAAGACCTCGCCACAGCACAGTATGTAAGGAACCAGAAGCGACACAGGGAATGTCGCGCGGCCGATTTACATTGCGCACGTGTCGGTCGACACGAGCGCTTTGATGCTGAGCGACAGCACAGCGGCTGCGCTGCCAGCAGCGACATTCTGGAGCCACGCGTTATCGATTTCGCCAGCGCGCATGCTTGAGTCGAAAGTACTGTACATGATGATGGCAGCCGCCATTCGAAGTTGTGTGGAAGAAGAGGGACCGACAAAGAGTGTCGCTTCTGAGTTTCGTCTCTGCTGTGGCCACACAAGCTACCGTGCCTTCCGTACAAGGACAGAAGGAGGACGCCCATATAGCGTCATAGTCTAACCTAGCCTTCCAGAAGTGTCATTGGTGGCGTGGTATTGCCATCGGCGAACGAATTGGGAAGAGGATGAAAAGAAGAGTTGAAACAAATGCTGGAGAACAGAGGAAGAAAAAGAGTTGAGTTTTATCACATTTACATCTGTACACTCAGTAGAAATATCCAGAGCTCCTTATTGTTACAGTATATATTTTATTTTCAAATTGAATACAAAGGTTGAAATAAAGAATTTGTGTAACAAAACCGCAATTTTTATCACTTAATGCAAGCCTTTGGAAAACTTTAAAAATGATGTACGTATCAAAATATGCGATGGGTAGAAATGACGAAATTATTTTAAATTCTGAAGCTTCAGGGGCCCAACAGCCGTGGAGAAAATACACAAAACATGAGGGAAATTTGGAACATTCCGAAGAGTAGAGTGGAAATATCATTTGAGAATAGAAGACGTCTTTACTTTACTACAGTTTTGCCTGGTTGTGTGGGTATGAAACATGACCCCTTGCGTGAAGGGAGGGATAACATTGGCTGAAGACGGCCGAAGAAGGGGTACCGAGGCAAACATTGCGGCTTAAGACAGAGGAACAGGAGGCCGGAGAAACTGCATAATGAGAAGCTCCATGATTGGGCCGGGCATATGTTGACTAGCTGCACTTCTAGCTTCACAAGAAGGTCTTCGGTCCTGTAAGTTGGTACCTAGATAAAAATCCACAAATTGTTATATCCCAAAACAAAAGAATCTTCATCCTTGTTTCTGACAAGCAGTCGGTGTATATGACTTAAATGCATTACACATTATTCTTTGTTCTCTTACCATTTCCTGTACATACACTTACGTTTAGTCTGTACTGTATGGGTATGTAAAATAACACAAATAAGTGCTGAACTTTACAATGTGTTGCAGGTAAAATGTGGCTGACAAGGATAGTGAAGCTCGAGTGGGTTAGATGCTGAGAAGTTGCGTGAAACGCCTCAAGGCGCACCACGAAAAAGTTTACAAAGAAAACTGGTGATAAATTATTTGTGGGAGATTGGTCTCGAATAAGGGATAGCATTATTTATATCTAAGTGAAGGCTGTACTGATAGAAATACACGCATATGGCAGTATGTTACTGAGTTTTTTTTTGTCATTCCCAAGCTATGAAACTTCAAATTCAGCAATGAATGCCTCTTAGCTACGACACTGTAATGAGAGCCAATACGCAATGCTAAATACATAGAAGAGAAGAAGATCCATAATCCATATAAAGAAACTAGTTTTACGCTCTGGGGAATCTTTCTTTCATGGTAGGGTATCATTATATCAATAGAAGAACATTTTGCTATAGACATATCAGAACAGTCCTAATAAATTTCAATAATTCACTGTCAGAATTCCTCTAAATTCCCCTCACGAAATTTGACTGGAACAATAAACTGTATTCTGGAGCAATGGATATTTTTCTGAAATATTTCAAAACCAATTTTATAATAATAATAATAATAATAATATTGATAATATTATAATAATCTTTCGATGGTGACAACAGAGTCCCTTTGTCTTCAGGGGACTTGGAACAATGACCTGTAGCCCACAAAATGTCTTTTATTGTCTGCCACAGAATCTTAATATTAAAACTGACAACTACAACAATTACAGAAGGAGCCCATTCTTTTGCTCTGTTTCATGAATTCTTCACTTATAGCAAGTAGGTTTTTTTTTTTTCCAGTTTTGTCTCTCATCAGGTTGGCAACTCTGAATTAACACTGTCGGCGCCTCCGCTCTCCTTCCTTAAAATTCCTGTTCCGTGGCCACATTCATACAAGTAATATAAATTTATTTGCTTCTGTTTCTTGCACTTTATGAGGCTCAGCATGGTGAAATATAAAAGCGCATATATTAACATTCTAAAAAGTCATTTTGTTTTTCAGTCTTCAACATAAATATTGCAATACAAAATCACAGCCAGTGTTCGTGGTTCAGGCAACTAAAGATAAAATTTAAATTACTTCCTGTTTAACTAGACTTCAAAAGTCCACAGTTGCAGGGGTTCTGAAAAGTGAATTCTTATTAGTTGCGCCAGTGTCTAGCCTATATTTGATGTCTTCCGCTACGAATATAGTAAGCTCTTTCTACAGAACAAAGTTTGCTGGTCAGACTGTATACATTTCTGCGGTCGCGTGATCTGTACAGCGCCATATTTACTGTATTTTATACGCTGTACAATTATTGCCACAATAAAGTATTTAGAACAAAATTTTAAACCTTCACCTGTACACAGCAGTAGCTTCCTTATAAGAAAATTTCACTTTTAACTATTTGGAAGACAAATTCCTTTAAATAATTCTTTAAACGTCGGGGTCTCACCTCTTAGAAACATAACGTATTTCCATTAAAAGAACAGTTTTTTAATGATATTTACGAACACGATAGCTATTTGCTGTAAGAACTAAACGAACACATAAAAAGACTGTGCAGGCGAAATTTTGTTATGCGTCGTTAAAGCGGTGGTACACATGGTTACCACTACCACGTGGACAGCTAAGGTGCTGTCTTTTGTAACGAAGGTGTGGTACACCAGCTCCTCCTGTTTACTCGAGGGGCTGTGTAGCAAGACTGCCTTGAGTTATAGGTATGTTGGAATAAAGTGGGATGTCTGACGAATTGTGGGACCGCACTATAAGATATCGGTCCTTTCCTGCTACAAGATTAGAGTGCTGTATGAACAGCACGAACACTGACTGTAACTCTCTCGCCAAGCCTCATCGTCATGGCCACTTGTTCTGTTGTACCTGAGATCAGGCTTTATTGAGGGGCGCCTGCTGCATTTTGCGGATGTCCTGTGGTGGCGCATGCTGCTCCGATGCCGTTCCCGACCCTGCTGAAGAAGAAGACGACGACGCTCCCGATGACGCCGGTGCAAGTCCCAGCGTTCCACCGCCCCCATTGAGAGCAAACGGGGTGCCGGCGCCGCTCCCTGCCGCCGCTGCTGCCGCCGCTGCCACTGCTGCCTTGGACAGCACGGATGACAGTGGCGTTATTCCCGTCCCCGGAGCACCGGCGGGGCTTCCACCAGTACCCAACCCTGTACCAAATGTCCTCGAATATGTCTCAAGCAGAGAAACGTCCCCCACATTGCCGCCCCCCGCCAAGTGCGTGGCTGGTTCAAAGAAGCTCCGGTAGAAATCGTGGTGGGTGGGTCTCACGTAGGAACCCGCGGGTTGGTGCACGGAGGGGTGCAGATGGTGTGGGTGCAGGGGTCCCCGGTTTGCGAGAGGTGAGATCAGCTTCCCCGCGGCAACAGCTGCAGAGTAGAACGCTGAGGTAGACACAGGCGTCGCCAGGTGTTGCACGTCGCTGTCCTTGCTTGCCATATCCGCGAGTGACCATATCCTGGGCTTGCTCGGGTTTGACGCGCTGGCACCGCTTGGGGGTGGTGGCGACGAAGCCGACGAGGGGTTGGGCCCCAGAAGCCGGGAGTGGTATGGGGGATGCAAGAGGTGCGGTTGTCGCTCGAACAGGCACTCGGGAGATTCCGGCCGAGACTCGGACCATTCGCTTCCCGTGTCCAGGCCCCCGCCACCTGCCCCCGGACCGCCAACACCGCATGGACCCCGCTCTAAGAGCTCCAGTCTGTGATGGGCCGTCCGGTCCCCGTCCTCACTCGACACCGTGCCGGAATCCTTCGAGTCTGCAACAAAGCACCACATCCAATACTGTGTGACAGAACAGGCAGGCCAGGCAGACAGACAGACAGACAGAAGTCCCAAGTAAAAGGAGCAAGTATTTTTCGTATAATGTATGTATGTATATGTATAAATACATACATACATATTACTGTTCATTTGTTGTTAATTCGCAAATGAACACATGAAGCTTGCATACATATTTGTGTTTTAGATATGTATTTACCATGTACATGCTTGATAATGGTCCGTGAGGAGTGAAACATGTAGCATTATTGACATAAGTATTAAAGAGCAATTACGTTCACTGTAAGTCATGTAGTAACACAGAGATGTTACGACATAACGGAATGAACTTCGTTACAATGATCATACTCCGCCCAGTTATTTGATATTCTGAGTAATTTTGTGCTGGTCTTCTCTTATTATGAGCGCTTATACAAACAGCGGTGCTGTTTCACTGGTTCGATGCCACCTGATACCCTTCACATTGCCGTCAGTTAAGAGGTTACATTTCAATCAGCTTTAACTTATGAAGACGAAAATTAGTTTACGCTGGATGTAACAATTTCTTGCGTACCTCACAGAGAATCCAGTCCATGCCTGTTACAAAGACCAATTCATTAGTGTTGTACAGGGAAATAACAGCCCTAGCTGCTTATTGTGGGAATCATATGGAAAGCCGAGGTATACTGTGTAGGTACAATACTGAGATTTTAATGTTCAACTTGGTGGTAAATATAGTTACCATTGGGCTTTAAATAGTTTTTATTTCAAAACACGATTGTGGCAGTTTATTACATACTTGATCTAAATACTATAGGCCTATAAATTACCCACTTCCTTTGCGAATAAGTCCATGCCTGAAAAAGTTTATAGAACTATTTTAATTACAGTTCTGAACAATATAACAAAATTTTTAAAACTAATGTGAACAGAGTAGACCAAGAATGAAATCGAAGTGTAGTGTCATGGCGATGAATAAAAAGATATGTATAATTGAAATGTTCACAATTCCTTCAAATATTTTACGCATTACTTCTGTTAATATTCTGTATAAATCAAGCCTTACTGGTAATGAAGTCTGACATAAAACCCATCCTCTCAATAATAAAGCTCAGTCTGATGGTAAATTTGTGGTCTGTACTCACATTTGGCAGCACTGCAGCGGTCCGGATTTAGGAAACCAATCAAAACAGCAGTAACATTTGCTTATGACAGCACCGAATAAAGACACAAAAAAAACAGTCTCTCTCTGAGTGCAAGGGCAGTAAAGACACATGGAAAGTGGTGTCGCTGTTGTGTGTGTGTGTGTGTGTGTGTGTGTGTGTAACTAAGGTGGTTTCGTTTGTGATAAGGGTTTAAAGTGTCATTAATAATGCTGGTTCTTA
>Ga0131853_10003839_pt1 | contig 26975 bp, 18 predicted proteins | sample TergutLab28metaG_FD_92764 | JGI IMG/M metagenome (GOLD analysis project Ga0131853, IMG submission 92764) | Labiotermes labralis P1 segment gut microbial communities from Petit-Saut dam, French Guiana - Lab288 P1 (version 2) (version 2) | ecosystem: Host-associated > Arthropoda: Insects >...
ATACGCCCCCAAAAAAATATAAATCTTCCTTTCTCTTTATATTCGCCCCCACCTCCCCCGGTTTCCCTTTTCCAACCCCCCCCCCCCCCCCCCCCGCACCCCACTCGCCCCGCTGCAGGTTCTGGTCGCCTTATGTAGTTATTCGTGAATGTTCCCAGGGATTTATTGTACCGCTGAGGTTGTTGTGAAATGGGTTACATCAGGCGGTGAGGTCATTGCCCCGGACTCGGGGTAGCACCGAACATCTCTGGTCCGTTTATCGATTTTGCTTAAGCCCTTAGCAGATTTGAGGGGTGGAAAGGGAGAGATGAAAATACGCGTGTGAGAGATAACCCGAGTGTTATTTGAGGAGCTGGCGGGATGCTGGCGACCTGTTTCGCATTTGGGAGATTCTGGGTTCGTTTCTCGGCTCGGAAACCAGCAAACCTTATAGTACGCTAGTAAATCGCGACAGTATCGCAGTGAAGGCCCTGACCGCCACCTTCCTCAGCCCTTCCAGTTCATATTATGCGCTCTACTTGTGCAGCCGAGCTGCTGACTGCATTGCTGAACTACCTCATACCCAACAACGTACATTTTATAATATACAAACCACTCCCCCCCGCCTAGCGTCGAAGTTAAGAATGAGTGGAGATATGTCTCCCCTCCCCCCCCCCTCATATACCTTCATGGCATGCACGGAGACAACTATACTTATACTTGTTTTATAGAGTAAAATTCCGTGACTTTTTCACAACGAAATAGTGCATAATAGTTTTTGTTGGTTAAGACAACATGAGAACAGAATGCTGCTGCTGCTGCTGCTGCTGCTGCTGGTGATGATGATGATTCTAAGAGAGGACACAAAAATTGACACGTATAAAAGCTTCGGCCTCCGTCGCCATCTTTTCGCCCATCTGTTTTACATAACCAGTCACTTCTCTAATTTGACATATTCCTGTCTTGAAGACGGAGGCTCATGTTTTATCCAACCCTTGGTACTGTACCACCAACGGGACTGCTCGGTGTCAGCCTGGAACACAACAGTGTGGCTCTACTGCCGAGCGACACCACATTTCGTGTGCGGAGCTTCGTACTGTGTAATGTTGGGTAATACAATCCAGTATGATGCTCTCCTCACATATGGAATGTGTGAGGAGAGCAAACCGAATTGTACTTTGTTTGAGCATGCTAAAGATCGCTTGAGAGACGCAGGAAACATGCTGGAGGTCACTTGAGAGACGCAGGAAACATGCTGGATATCACTTGAGAGACGCAGGACGCATGCTTGAGATCGCTTGAGAGACAGGAAACATGCTGCAAATCACTTGAGATGCGTAGGAAGCGTGTTCGAGATAACTCGAGAGAAGTGGGAATAGATTGGAGGGTGACATTGACACACATCGTCAAGAAATGTGCTGCAAGGTTGTGGACTGGGGATGCATCATGTGGCCCGTGGGTGGGTCTTGCGAAATAATTTGATTGATTATTCAAGAAACGTTTTGTGTATGGAATGATATCTGTATGTAAAAGTTATCGATAAGTATTGTCTATTATGATGATGATTATTATTATTATGATGATGATAAGAGACAACCAGTGAACATATATGAAGGAGCAGTTGATTCTTCAGGACGTTAGGAGTTTTATAACAGAGCGGCATCACTCCCCAGATGACTGTCATTTCGACTTTAATTTGTGTTTTTTGTTTCCAAAGTTGTGTATCCTTGTTGCCCATTTTAACACGGTCAAAATTTAGGTTAGGGACACCAACACATCAAACGAATTTAAGATTATTTTCCGCTGTCGCATACAGCGCTGCTAGATAGCATAATTTTAAACGGACATATTTGCACGAGCGTGCGCTGCTATTGGACAGGCATGGCGAATAGCCGTGCATTTTCCACGCACCAGCAGTAGCGAACGGCAGCGCCGCTCGTGGTAACAGTCTGTGATAGTAGAGCTGCTGCAAACCGCCTGTGGAAGAGCAGCGTAATACTGAGGTGGGTGCTGCACAGTCCATGACACTGTTCAGCTGTGTTGACAGTGGTTTGTCTGCTGCATGATTGTGCGTGCGGTTCGTCTGCCTCTCGCTGGTTTGCGTCACGAACTGATGTTCCGTGCAGCGTGACATTTCGGGAATGTATGTACATGTGTTTATGGTTAGTCTAATCATGCTGTCGGCGGCCCAGTTTACGTCACGTCGAATGCTACGATGACTCGGACTTGGACTGAAGTTGTCTGGACGGAACGTGGAAGGCCGATGGTCACCACGAAGAACGTAAGTCACGGTTGCCGTCCGGTCCGAGATTTCCAGCGAAGGGGCCTTGCTAAGTTGTCTAACGGACGTTCTACAACCTTGAACAAAGTTGCGTTAATGTTGCTGCCATGGCACGTTGCCGCTGTTTTGCGCCCACGGTTTGTCGTGCCACTGCGATTTAGTGCGGCTTCTTTCAATATCCAGTATCCTGTCTTTTTATTTAAGGTCACCCAGTAGCTGCTTACGTCTTCTTCCTTATCTTCCCATCGCTTCTATCATTTTTACTTCAGTAACGTGTTTCAGAAGGCAGTTCCTACGCAAGATGTTACCAATCCAGTTAGACGTCCTGTTTATTGTGTATAGGATATTCCTCTTCTTTTGTCTATTCATTTCTCACACGATCGGTCCAAATGATCTTCTCCAGCACCACATTTCATAACTCTCCAGACATTTCTGATCCACTTTCGCAGTGTCCAAGTTTCAGCACCATACAAAGCTATGCTCCAAATGTAGCAGTTTATTAATTTCTTCCTTAAATTTTAGTTCAATTTGCTGGTGAAAACTCTTCAAGTTGAATGATGCTTCTGCCATGGCCATCTTGGATTTATTTCACGGTTACATCTTGCATTGTTTGCTGTCAGTGACAACTTATGCTACCCAAATAACTGTAATATTCCACATTCTCTGGCTGTTCTGATCTATCATAACCTATACTGGGGATGGTTGCCTTGAGGTTCCCATCGCCTTAATGTTTTCCACATTCATTTCCATTCCATAACATGTACAAATTTCAATTAATCCATCAGTCATGCCCTGTAGCACTTTTTCTTTCTTGGCCGGTAGAACAAGATAATTTGCATGCACTACTTGTTTTCTCAGAAGAAGTGGGCTTAAATAAAAAAAAAACATAAAAAATTACATTCCCATTAGAAATAATGGACCTTGAAGAGATTAGGGGCAACCATACCAATGACTTCCTGTTATGTGCTCCAGATGTACGTTTTGTTCTTTTATTATTAATGCGTTACTGCTTTTAATATAGAAAGAAACAATTAATATTAATTTTAGGCTATGTAAATTGAAAGGGTTTTGTAAACAACTTGCATGCACTTGTCACGGATGGTACGTGTTCTGTATCGTAACTCACGGATGGTTCTTGTTCTTTATCGTCATTGTCACGGATGATTCTTGTTCTATATCGTCACTGTCACGGATAGTACGTGTTCTATATCGTCACGGATGATTCTTGTTCTATATCGTCACTGTTACGGATAGTACGTGTCCTATATCATCACTGTCACGGATAGTACGTGTTCTATGTCGTCACTGTCACGGATAGTACTGTTCTGTATCGTCAGTGCCACGGATAGTACGTGTTCTATATCGTCAAGGATGACTCTTGTTCTATATCGTCACCGTTACGGATAGTACGTGTTCTGCTTCGTCACTGTCACGAATAGTACGTGTTCTAATCATCACGGTTACGGATAGTACGTGTTCTACTTCGTCACTGTCACGGATAGTACGTGTTCTATATCGTCAAGGATGACTCTTGTTCTATATCGTCACCGTTACGGATAGTACGTGTTCTGCTTCGTCACTGTCACGGTTAGTACGTGTTCTAATCGTCACGGTTACGGATAGTACGTGTTCTACTTCGTCACTGTCACGGATAGTACGTGTTCTATATCATCACGGATGATTCTTGTTCTATATCGTCACTGTCACGGATAGTACGTGTTCTGTATTGTCAGTGTCACGAATGAATAAAACCACACTCATTCACAGGTTTGACCAACACAGTTACTGTAGCAGCCACGGACCACACACATCGCTGCCCTTAGGTTTAGTGCTGCGATTATTCGTCGTCATGTCAGATTTTTTTCTTCTTCAGCTGGGTGTCTCATCTGTACGTTTGTAGGTAGAACACAAAGACTCCTAAATAAAGGCAAGCAAGCAAACAAACAAACAAACCACATGGTCGTTATATCGAAAATAAGAGAACGCAAATTAAGAAGTTTTGTATATTGGCAAGGGGTAATAAAAACGTAGAACAACATGTAGGTCTACGTGGTTACTTAAGTTCGCAGGGTCAATAATTTTGTGGCTGGAAAATTTAAATTGTGAAGATACAACGTGACTCTCTTACGAGCTACCTTGAAATTCCATGTGCTTGTTATGACGTCATTACTGGACACGCACGCACAGTCCGCGACACTATTCTAACGTTCATGTACGTTCAGTCGAGAGGCCTTAACTAATACATCAGGAAATTGCTTTAACATGGCTTTGCTCGTGTTCCAACAGCAGTTCCCATGTAGCTGCTGGACTGACGACTTACACTGGAAAAAAATGCAGCTATAAACCTTGTTATTGTTACAGCCATTGTTCGGCCCTTTGTAACCGTGCGTCCGCTCAATTTAGCGTACGGCAGCAGTGTGTGACGTTCCTTCGATTGTCAAACTAAGCGTGTACCCTCTGCTGTCTGCAGGTGGAGGCCAAATATTGTCCGCAACGTTGGCACCTCCCCACAAAAGTGGCAGCAAGTTCCCTGAAATCTGTCTATCGAACTAAACACGTGCTCATGTGTTTGACACTGCGTAGCACGATGTCTGCAGTTCTTCAGCGAATATCCAGTTTCCAGATGTTTCTTGTCCAGAGCAGCTTAGTGTATTTAGATGTCATGTGGTGTCGACGATCTACACTAAAAGTTACTGCCCGATAATGTTTGGTTCGTGTCAGTAATAATATGGCTCTGCTGTGCGTAAAGACATGTTACTGCTTCTCTGTACAGAAATCACATCGGAGTGTATGAATTGCTTTGAATGCTCAGCGTACAATTTTTTTTTCCTACAATAAACTGTACGTCAGTTCATGATGTTAAAATTTTGTGCAAATTTCCTAAAGTAGTTTGAAGACTTTGATTGTATGTAAAAGAAACTACAAGATGACCGAAGGCGTAAAGGAACAATTGAAGAAAATTTGGGTTTTACTAATGCAGTAAATAAGATAGAAAATTAAAAATTAAATTAGACCTACACGTGGAGATAATATATGACGCCTATAACAATAAAGCCCACTGTTATAGATCTCAGGGAAGGTGAGAAGTGGCAAGAACTGGGATTGATATCCGATCAGTTCTTAGTCTCGGAACAAGCCGTGATCGACAGATCCTTAATTTGAAAGGAAAAGAAAGTTTCCGTCGAGATTTTTCATAACACGGACGGAATTTGAACCGGGCACCCCCCTCCCCAGGATATAGAAGTAAAGTCGCTCCGTTTTTGCTGCCTGCCAGATGCTTCTTAATGGCATTTAGCTGTACGTTTGAATGTCCGTCAGTCACACTAATAGACCCCCCCACACACCTTCTCGCATGCTTTCTTTTGTTGCTGCGTGAAGTTCAGAAGTTGTCACAGTGTTGCAACCCGCAATACGTAATGTAGACTGGATGTTCCATTCATCCAGTTGTCAGTTGCCATCCAGCTATGATGGATCGTGTTCAGACTTTTAAAGTATTGGCATGTTGATGGCTTTTTTTATTGGGAAGACTGCGATATGGTTTATATCTGCATGGAAACTTGAAGCTTAAGGTTATGTGGAACCTGAAGTTATTGGTAGGCCAAGAAGTCTGCAGGAGCTTTCCCTTCAGAGTTGCACATGACAGAAGGCTGGCTGTCAGAGCGACAAAATCTGGGCATGGGCAGACGTGCGGTGTTTGACTGCTTAGTAAGATTCGAATGTCTTTTGGTGACTTCTGGTTAACTGCGCCCGGGCATGTTGGAACAGTGTCAACGCGTCTGCTGTGTAAGAAGGTATTAACGTATTTCAGAATTGTGTGGCAACTGCTGGCACTGGGTAGCAACATCGTCGCACCTGCTCTCAGATTCGCACGGAGACTGTGACAGTATCAACTAAAATGTCGGTCTTCCCTGAACGCATTTGCAACTGTCCAGCGCCTGAGTTATGCTGCAGACACACCATGCTGCCGTCTGTCGGTGTTCACTGGTGACAGTGACCGCAACTGCAATCCGTTGGCGGGCACGGCTGTCCAACGACCGGTCGCGCGCAGATTTCCATTTCGAGAAAAGGTAAGAGGCAAAATGATGGGATTTATAGGAGCAACAAGTTTTGCGGCGACAGGAAATATAAATTAAAATAGTGGCCCTTACTTATTTTCCTTAAAAAAATCCGTTCTCCGTTTAAAATAAACGCAGGGGATGGGATGGTACAACAGAAGGAACAGAAAGGTGGTGAACCTGTGTTTGGCTGTATGGTACAGCAAGATGGTAAGCTTGTGTTTGGCTGTATGGTACGGCAAGATGGTGAGCGTGTGTTTGGCTGTATGGAACAGCAAGGTGGTGAGCCTCTGTTTGGCTGTAAACACCTGCTCTTTTAAAATTTAGGTGAGCCTTTAGATCTTTTACCACCTGAGGTTCTCATGAACGTATCAAAATTGCTGTATTTGAGGAGGTGATACCCTGTGGTTTGGTAGGTGACTAGCACCAACTCCGTGGAGGAACCTCCTGCGCCATTCTATGGGCAGAAGCTTTGTAACGACGACAGTTGATGCACCGTTACAAAAAACTGAATATAGGCAACGTCGAAGTGTTAGACATACAGGGCCGGCAGGAACCATCACCAAATGACCGCTGTGCTCCAGAGGACAGGAAGACGCCCCATTGACCTCTTGCGCTGACAGCATGACACGGCTTGTCGTCCAGCCCTCACACTGCCAATTCGTGGACCAATATTATCAGATAATGCGTATTTGTTCTACCAACAGGGATACTGGTTTAATTGTAAATACGCAACACAAAACTGAAAGCGGCTGTGATTGTCTCTGTGGATGTGTCATTTAGAAATACGTGTCAATTGCATTAATTAGGCACACCGAACGCAATCAATGGCAGACAGCTTCGCTTCAGTCTCGCACTTCGCCAGTGCAGTTGCATTCAGTTCAACACTGACTTCCATTTGATTACTCAACGGATGCAGTGCACAACAGTGGACCGATGTAAGCCACAGCAAGATGTGCGAATTGTCAAATTTTCTCTCTGAAATTTCGACGGACGTTTCACCAGTTCTGACGATATTCACAACACAGCGTTGTACCTAAATACTACTAAACGGTGCTAAGTGGTCAGATTCACACTGTGGCAACTTTACCCAAGGGCAAAGAACGCCGATACTCATACGTGCAGAACTAATTTTGATACTCTGGAGATCAGAAATTCTCCTCCCCTACGCAAGTGGACCACCTTTCCCCACCTCTTCCAGTTACTGTTCTAACTGAGCTACCCTATTTTGAGTTACCAACCTAAGCTGTAACCCTCTGCGGCCCCTTTGTTGGGCAGTCCACCGGAAGGGACGCCTTAGCCCTACCTATTTCCGCACTCGGGGCGTCTACCCTGCATTCTGGATACGCAAATTGCAATACGGCACTGATTTGTTGCTCCGATGCTGTTCGTTGTGAAATTTTGTGTTGCATGGCATGCGTGGGAATTGATAGTTTGAATTGGAAACCTTTCTAACAAAATACGAGTACACGCATGTGGAGGGACATGAAGCCGTGTAGTTTGGTGTAATGCAACAAAGCTTCTAAGGAACGTGACCAGCTGCACGGCCTTTATCCTATTGGACAGTAATTGTCATCCTTACAGCCGTGACAGCAGGCCTGTGCATTCTGACGCACTGCTGGCATTGCAACATGCAGGCCACAATGTACGCACAAGACAGACCATCTAAGTGTGCGTATGAAACAGGTGGTCGATTTTCGTGACAACTTGTGATCGTAATGGAATTGGAAGCCAATCGACCTAATTGTTAGGCATTCCTTACGTCTAACCCTCATCCTGAAAACATAATGCGGATGTCGTTTTTCTTTGAACAGGTTTTGTACGTCAAACTACTAACTTGATGGAGCAGAGTCCTTTCAGTAAGCTAGTAGTTTCTCACCTAGTCGAGAACATTTCCGCACGTGTTTGAACCCGAAGGTTCATTACCGCTGTCACAACAGCCCGCCACTTGTCTCTCAGTCACCTCAATCAAATCCACGCCCCCCCCCCGGCCCATCCTATTTCTTGAAGATCCATTTTTTAGTTCTTCCCACCCTCTATCCCTAGGTCTTCCAAACGCTTTTTTCCTTCAGGCTTCCCCACTAAAACCCTGTATGCGTTTGTCTTTACCCCATACACGCAACATGCTCCGCCCACCCTATTGTCCGAACAATGTCTAGTGTAAGGAAGTTACTCAGTGCGCAGCTGTTCAGTCTTTGTTAGTTGCTCCCCCTTGGAGCCACAATCAGTAGATTTAGCAGCGTTAAAAGGAAGATGCACTTCTTGTAGAAGAGCTTCGCAGGGTGAAGTAGTCGTGAAGGGTGGAGGTTTGGCACGCTATACCAGACTTCATCCTGTTTGAACTGAACGTGTGGGTTAAATTCAGGAAGAAAATTTTAGTTTTGTTTCTGAATTTACCTTCAAAATGTCGATGAGTGGTTACGAACTGGCTGGCCGGGTGCTGTGCATTGCCAGGAGCAGGACAGACGGCAGGGCTATGTTATGGCGCATTGTGATGCTGTAATACCGGTTTGAGAAACATTATATTTCGTTTAGAAGGTTTTGACAATGAAATCGCCGTCCTGCACTGCGGGGTTCAGAGGATGTCCTTGCTAGTCTTCCATACCCTTTGCTGCTCGGGTTTGTGCCTTTATGGAGCAGTACAGCGCTGCAGTGGTTAATACATTTTGAGTGTCAGAGGTAGAGCTGGTCGAGATCGGCTTAGTTCTGGTGAAGTGTGTGTGGTTGGAGCAAATAGCTGTCACGCCACGTGGTCAGTATTTCAGAACGTGAACAGGCAGACTTCACACCTATTGGAGACCAAACGGTGTATGTTGCAGTTGTTGGGGTTTTATCGTACTTTTAGCTAATTGTTATCGTTGGTTTTTCTATTTGTTATATTAGATTTATCGACTTGTGTCTCCGTATCCTGGCGCTCAATTTCATTGTAACTGCGGTTGTAGTTCACTGTGTTTTATGTGTTGACTTTTTGGCCTGAGGATCCATAGACGTCCTTGAGGATTGTATCTGACGTTCTTGAGGATTGTATCTGGCGTCCTTAGCTTTCATCATCGTGGTATCTGCGTTTACTCACGAGCAGCGAGTGAGAGAAATAAATCATAACGTCTCCCTTGATAGTTGGCTGCCACTATGTGGGCCTTGGTATTGAGAGGGGCGAAGCATACCATTTATTATTCTTTTAATAGGAACATGGAGTTTACAGTCATAGATTAAACTGTCGAATAAACGGTTATATACGGTGTCACTGCTGTTGACAAGACTAATTTTAGTCGTTGGGCTCCACGAATTGCAGGTTTTGAGAAAGGCCGAGTGAAGCTCAGTCACGCTGGTCAACAGCACCAAGTGCAGACGCGGTGATTTTGGTAGACATTGCTCCAAATGGTCAGACCATCAACTCATATGTGCATTGAAATTCTTGTTTCACTGTACATCACCGGGCCAATCTGTATGTGGGATTTGTGGTGAATGATGTGGCACTCTCATATAATTCCACCAGTGCGCCGTACTTACCTTTATCTTAGTACTGCTGTTATATGAAGAGCAAGCAGTCGATAGCCTTGGGCCGTCGGAAAGCAACGCTCTTCCTGAAAGCCGAAATAAAAGTGTTTTCACATTTTTACCGGCTTCATATATTTAATTAGCATACAAGCGAAATGCCTTTAGCCGAAGACAGGAGTACAGGTTGTTTCAAAATCTTGACTCTTTGTTTTACATGGTGACTGGTTTAACTTGCAAGGTATGATGATAGTGAAACGGAATTGATGAAGAGGCTGTTCTTACAGATGGGGTAGTGTGTGAATGCTTGTGCGGCAGGAGTGACTGAGTCGTAGGATAGAAGCCGAAAACGGTTTTGATTTGCTTGGTGAAATAATAAGTCAACACTGTTAGCGGAGTCCTTCTTCATGGATGTTACAATCTTTCTACTAGCCGCGTTGCAATCCACGCGAAATTTAAGCAGTTGGAATCGCTCGGACTCTAAAGCTTGGTGTCAATCTAACACACCAACCGGAGGCTCATTGCTGCATTTACTGTACGAATTCAGCCAACTCCCCCATACAGACACCCCATCCCCTCCTCTGTTAATATTATTTTCGAAAATAGGCCTACTGTCGTCACATCTGCGTCTAGTCTTACCAATCAGGCTTTTCAAAGAAAGTTTGTGTGAACTGTTACTTGTTCATGCCTGGTAGGGTACATGTCCCCTATCTTGCGCTGCTTGAGTGGATCACACGGACAATACTTGCGGAACAGCAGACAGTAAACCTCATCATTGGGTATATTCCGACGCGATATTTTGTTTTAAAAAAGCGTTGTATTGTTAGAGACATGAATACAGACAGCTGATGACAATACTGATAAGCCATTCTCGGTTGCATCCGAAATGAACGGACCCAAAGGCTTGTGCCCAACGCATCAGTTTTGAATAGAGTAACGTTATTTAACATAATGGCTGGTTAAACCAGAAAACTAATCCGTGACAACATGGGTGGTAAATTGGCTACTGTCCACGGATGCGAGACAATATCAGCAGAGTTCGCTTCATTACGTGCCCCAGCATCTCTAATTAGCTGGTCTCCCGCGGTGACGTCACGGACTAATTAACACGAAAGCAGTCAGCACCGCTTGGCAAGCACAATTTGCAGTTTTGAGAAAGTCTTGCAGAGTCGGGGTACCCACGTCCGCTGTGGCGTGGCGAGGATTAGCTTGGCGTAGCGGTCACTGTGTTTACCAGTTGCTTTAGCCATAAACGTTTCTGCATTTGGCAGTGAATATGTGCTTCTGACTGTACTGGTAACGTCAAACACAACATTACATGTATGTTACATCGCAACTATATGAACATGAGCCATGATCGGGCAGGAATATTGTCTTAAAACTGCTGTAAAATGAATTAGTGTTTTTCATGAATAAGCACAAAATGTTGAGACGAAACAACCTATATTTGTGTCTTTGGTGTTTTCTGAGTTCTTATATTTCACTGTCCAGTTGCTCATATGGTTAACTGCATTGCTGTTGTTCTCTAAAAGTGAACCGCTTTAATTGCCCTGTGAAGGTATCTACCTGTGTTGTGTTTTTGCTCGGTCATTTTTAGAGCGGTACACGCATACTGGGTTATGGAGCCCCCGAAGCACGTGGTAAACACGTGGACCCAGTTCTGCAACTGCTTCGCCTGTCAAGAGGAAGTCTTCATGTTTCGCCTTGTTGTGCTCGTCCATCTGCTACCGGTACGTGTTTGTGTCTCTTGCAGGCGAGTGACTGGCGTGTGTGAGGGTCTGGGGCAGGGGCTGTGGCTGGAGATGAGGTGCTGCTGTCTGCTTGGCTGCCTTGCTTCATGGAGCAGAGTCCTTGAGAAGCTGACCGGTTGTCAGCTAGTCAAGAAATTCCCCGCATTTTATGGAACACGAAGGTTCATTACCGCATTCACAAGTGCCCCGCCATCTGCCCCTATCCTGAGTCAGATCAATCCAGTCCATGTCTCCACATCCCACTTCCTAAAGCTCCATCTTAATATTATCCTCCCATCTAGGCTGGGTCTTCCAAATGGTCTCTTTCCCTCAGGTTTCCACACCAAAACCCTGTGTACACTTCTGCTCTCCCCCATACGTGCTACATGCCCCGCCCACCTCATTCTCCTCGATTTGATCACCCGAACAATTCTGGGTGCTGTCTGCATTATGTCTGATCTGTAGATAAGATAGGCAACGTGCGTTTACGTAACAGTGTGTCGCGTTCCCGTAACCATTTTTGCCGTGGAAAGGCAGCAGTGAGGTCCCTTTTATTGTTGTGCTACACATGTCGCTGGCAACAATATAAACCTTCAAATCGTTGCTAAGGACACGGAACATTGCTGTCTCTGCAGTATTGTTAACTTATCAAACATTTGCTCCCGCTTATCCCTGCTCGGTTAACTGAACAGCTTAATGCCGTTTGGCTCGAATAGATCGTTTTTACGCTCATTTTATGTGTCTGTCAATAGTGCTCTTGTCGGCAGTTAACTTTATTTCTGTAAACGCGAGGTGACGAGGCAAGTGCTCAGGGGAGGAAGCACCAGCGCACACAGCTCCAGCTGTTTTCTGTTCGTTTCAAAAACCTTGTCATGTAACTCGCAGGATTCTTCAGTAGCCTGCAAACAGTGGAGCGAAGTGGAGTTTGGTGCTTGGCGTCTTTTGCTTGGTTAAGTGTCCCGGCGGTTTGATAACGTCACGCAGCACCACATTGCGACAGACGCATCTTGCTGCCTCCGTGTCCAGGATCGAAATATCGAAAGGTGTCCGGTTTTATTCAAATTTATGCAGTTTGTGCATGTTTTGTTTTAAGACTCGCTGTCTGACTCTGTGCGTTGTCGGATTGTACTTGCGTGTGGAATGACTCTGAATAATGAATTGGAAAGGGTTTTGAAGGAAGCAGTAAGAGCCTGATTGGATCAGACGGACAGAAACCGCGACAATCCTCATTTGGGTTAGACGATGTGGAGGGCGAGTTCCGTCAGTGGCAACTTCCTACTGCCAGTAACCCTACACCAGACTGCTTCGTAAAATTAATGTATAAGTCAGAAACATTGCCGTCTACAAATCAGGCAAACTCTCAGCTGAACATTTAAACAGCAGAGGTGAGTTCAGCATGCATAGTAACATTCATTACCTTCTCCGCTTCATTAGCGGGAACATTGGACTGGACCATATCATTTCCTGGATTGGTGACCACTAACATTTCACATTACTTGTGGTATTTTACCATTCCGGATTATTACACTTTAAAGTTGTGCGTAATGCGTCCTGACCGATCACAATTTTTTTGTTTTGACCGACGCCATTCACAGTTTATAAATGGCATTTCACGAAATGCAGTACGAAATAATACGATGAAATGTACATATTTATCATGGGAATATTATTTATAAAGTTGAGATTATTTCCACAAAGTCCCCTTCATTTAAAGCACAATTTTTCCGTCTTTGGTGAGACGCTGTATGCCGGTCGCGTAAAACCCTTACCTGAACCATCGGAGTTCATCACACACGCTGTGTCTCATCTTGTCGTCATCCGCAAAACGGCTTCTTCGGAGTGGTTCCTTCAGGGGCCCAAAAGGGTGGCAGTCGGAGGGTGCAAAATGGAGACTAGGGAGAACATTCCACCTCGCGGTCTGGCGTTATCATGCAGGATAAGGCCTTGATTCATCTTTCTGTTTGGTCGAACCCTTACAGTTCGTTGTTATAACTCCTGTAATGTCCGCACATGTCGCTGTGCAGTGACTGTGGCACCTCTGTTCAAGAATTACATAAACAGGACTCCTGCACTGTCCCACAAGACGCCAGCCATCGCTTTAACCGCACAAGGCCGCACTTTTGAATTTGTTCTTACCTAGCGACGACTGATTGCATTGATTACATTGATGTCTTTTCGTCAGTGGGTCGTAACGATGAACCCAGGTTTCATCGTTGACATTAAATCATCTCCGTCTCTCTCAGTTCCGCAAAGATGTTTTTCGGGCTGCCTTCCGTTCGACGGTGAACATTTTCAGCACGCGCCTTGCGCAAAATTCCTGTAGCCCAGTTCTCTGATGACGGCCATAACCGCCAGTTTTCCAGTCCGTACTGCGGCGCACAGTTCACTTGTGCTGCGGCCCTCATTTAGAATCAGCGCATCAACCTTGTCTTTGGTCTCCGTCGTCGCTGCCGTGGGGCCTGTTACCGATGTCCCCTTGGCCGCTCCTAAAACGACGGACTCAGCGTCCAAGTGACCCAACATCTGTGGCGTCCTCACCACACACGCACTTCTCGGATGTCTATGAATCTCTTTCGGACTGCAGCCTTCCGCAGTAAGAAATTAAAACACCACTCTGTGTCTACCACGCCCGTCCACAACGTCCACCATTTTGCACTGCTACTGTGCTGAACGCATCTGACTTACTGGAGCACCGATGCCCGACAGCATCGCTGTCCGGTGGGCAAGGCAAGAAATTCTAGCCGGCGCCACATTTTATATATATATATACATATATATATATATTAAATGTCTAATTTCGACCCCCCAGCAGGGGCAGAGATGTACACGTGTCTTATCTCCCCGGGCACATGAGTCTCACCGAATCTCCTACCCAATATGTGCCGGGGACTCTTTCCTTGAAATGAATTTTCCGGCTCGTGAAATTAAAAAAAAAAAAATGTGTGGAGCTGTAACCTCCAGTACGCCATACGTCGCCATAACGTTTACCCAGTTGGCAGCATTGATTAATTTTTGTATTATTAGTCGATGGAAAGATTGTCAGACTTTCTTCTTTGGTAACTAAGTGTAAATCCTTGGTGCCAGCCACGTTCACTGTTGATGTAACGTCACTGAATTAGGCAGGGTTTAATCCGTTCCCTGATTGCTAAGGGAGCGTTCGATTCCGGAGTTGTGGATTCGAGTGTGGTTGTGCTTATGGATATGCGTCTGTATTTTGTGGTATGGCCTTGTGAAGGGAGAGGCCTATTCACGATGCCCCTATAGTTGTGATCGTAATCTGTAAAAGGCGCCTACGTGAACTTCCGTCTGCACGTCGCGGAGTGCCGTCAAGTTGTGGGTGGAGCAGCTGCTCTCCACCCATGGAGGGTAACTGTGAACAATTCGGTAGCAAGGTAGGCAATGTACGTATGACGTAACATCGTGTCTCGTTCGCGTGACCGCTGTTGCCATTCAACCCAGCAGTGGCCTGCCTTTGTATGGCTGTCAACAACGTAATTTGACGGAAATCCGTCGAAGAAGGACCCGCGCTCAAACATGCGGCAGACGGACGGACGGACGGACATGACGAAGCTAATTGGCGCCTTTTCGTGGCTTACGTGAACACACATAAAAATCCTGACCTTGCTTGATATGCACCTCCCTGAGGATGGCTACAAGTGTGGCCGAAACATGTAGCAGGCACCTGTGTTTATAATATACAAGGATGTAGGATACTCTTAAATGCTTATTGCATTGTTGGTTTCGTCGCCATGTCGAGTTACCGGTAATCTGATCTAGATTCTTTACGTACTAACTTCGTCCTTATGCCCAATACCACCACTTTAATACCAAACAAACAAATTCTTGATCTACGTACAAACTGCGTTACTGACCGTACACAACTACAGCGTACCTTCCAGCGCCAGTGGTTGCAGCTGTTTTCTTCACTCAGTTTTGGCTGCAGCAATTCTGCACCAACTCATACCGCACACCTAGCGGCAGAGTAGCCAGTGTCTGCTGCTGCTCCGTTTCGTCCACTTCTTACCTCGGTACCCACCGAATTCGAGCCTGGAAGGGCCCCAGAGCTGGTCTGAATGCCGTGTGCCCTTGCGAAGAGTCGAACCGCGGTCTCTCGGACATCCACCCCTTAGTCTAGTCGTTTTACCCGACTTTTTTCCTCCCGGAATCTTCCCGGCGTTTCCCGTTCTTTGCTCTGTCGGTAGGTGAAGCTGTCAGAGACACGCAGCTGTGCGTTTGTCGAATGGAGAGTCTTACTTTCAATTTATTCAGTGCACACGTTTACTGTTGCGTTATACAGAATAGCTGTGTCTGGTCTGCTTGTTAATGTACAGCAAATGTCACACGTTAGCTGCAATGTGGGCGACATCGCTTCACCGCCAGAGCACAGCAGAGTTCCTCCGAACAGTTGCAATAAGTGTATCTCCTCCGGGGAATCATATAACTGTATCTCTTCCGAGCAAATAAAGACGAACTGCTCTGCAGAATTAGTGAGAAAATTCACACTGCAATGCTACAAATGTAAACAAATTTGATTTGTTTGTTCCCAACATCGGGAACAGTCCTTGTTCTCTAAATTTGGTTAGTATGATTGGATTGGAACCCTCTCATTGGCTACTTGCTCGGGGTCTGGGTTCAAAGTTTGGTGCACAGCTAGGCACAAGTCCTGCTAAGCAAAGACATGTAATTTCGTAGCCTGTGACTGTTAGAATACTCCTTCGGAAGATGATAAGTGGGGCATTCAGATATCAAGTTGTTACTTTTGAGAAATACCGTTCGTTCTAAATGCTTTAAACTGTTCATTGTCCATTTATGAGCTATTGTGTTTGTTCAGTTGGTGGCACGCGGCGGGCCTCGACATTTTACTTGTATTTTCTCAGGCACAGTTCACTTCCTGGGGAGACTCGGCCTTGGTGTGAGGGGTTGCCACACACACATGGAGCGAGTTTGGTTCCTCTGCTGCTTGATTCAGAAGCCTGGAATCGAAGTAGGCCTGTCGAGATAGTTCGATTGTGTAGCAGTACCGACTGCACTGTTTTTGACAAAATTTGACGAGTTTGGACGATGCATGCACGCGGTTGGTTGATGATTGCTGGGTGCATGCCCTTATTTTGTTTACAGGAGGAGCTGCAAGCGCCGCTGGCGGACGACATTGTCGCGTTTTTCTGAATCTACCTTCCCTCCTACACTGATAAATTGAGCAGAAAGTAGAATAAGAAACAGAACAGGCATGGCATGTTACTTCACATTACTATCTCGAGAATGCTGCATATTTGTACAGTACGTGTAAGTATTTTTGGGTTCATTTCCTCCATGAACGTTCATGAGCTTCATGCTATTACGGTAATGATAAGGTGCCGAATTGCACATTGCACAGTTCTGATATATATTGCTATTTGCAACGCGTCAAAGTTGGCCCCATGTATGATGGAAAATTCTGACTCATTCGGCATAATTGAAGAAGCCATGTAAATCACGCAGTTCAGTATACAGGGGCGGTATATGCAAACTGCTGCACACACCGACAGTAACACTCAGTTAAACGACGGACGTACAGAGGGCTGAAACCAAACTTTTGAAACCATAACAAAGACCGAACTGGAGTACGCATGCCAGATTGTCCCACCCCCATGAAAAGCAACAAAACCACAGCTGGACATTCTTGCTCTTCCTCAATCTCTCAGGCAAATATAGGCGTGGTACCTCAATTATATCATGGGGACTGCTGTGCCTGTCATCTTTACCACTTCACTGTCACTCAGCCATTAGACGCAACGTACTAGTGTCACATGATGATGATGAGGCTCTGGCGGTAGTGACGTCACGCCTTGATGTCTGTAGGATGTTTGTACCTGTCCACCAGATTACACGATGTCACGGTGCAGACGACCTGTCGCCTGTACTGCAAGTGACACAATTACGAACTGCTTTCACGGTTTGTGCAGCGTCGTTGGTGCGGGTGTGGGAGGAATCGCTAGTGGCCTAATCTGTCTTCTGACTGAAGGGAATGAGGAAAACTACGACAAATCTCAGTCGACCGGGATTCGTGTAGCCTAGAGCGCAGGCGTCAGCTTTTCGTACTGAATTGTGGTCTCTTTTTGTTGCAGAAACAGGCGATGCTAGTGAGACAGCTGGAGGAGGAACTGCGCATGCGTATGCGGAACCCGAGTGTGGAGCTGCAACAGCAGATGGAAATGCTGTTCGCAGAGAACGAACACCTGACGAGAGAGATAGCCATCCTGAGGGAGACCATCAAGGTGGGGTTATGTTTTTAGTGGAGCTTCTCAACCAGAACTCCGCTCCATGGAGTGAGGCGCGCACCAAGAATTTTTCTTTTTTTTTGGGGGGGGGGGGGAGCTATGCTATAATTTAGGTTAGATTTTGGAAAATGTGTTATAAGAATTTGAAACTGCATTTGTGTGCATGCACGTATGACCGCATGTTCCGTGATTCAGTCACGTAATTTAAATCACAATTCTAATCTGATTTTCTAATCTCATCAAGACATCCTATGATTTTTATCCTATTTTTCAAAATTTTGCTGTACCAGTCGTCAGCCGATTGCTGTGGCTGATTTTGACTGAAGGGTAAATCACATAAAACGTTTGATATCGTGTCTATAAAATTGGGGGCGGCTGCCCCCCCCCCCCCATGCGCCTCCGCATGGAGTTGACTCAGTCACTGGTTTGTTGAAGTAGCTTTGTGACCACAACATAACTGGCCTACAACTGGGAACACCTGGCTCCAAATTGCAGCCCCAAACCCTCTTAGCTTGATTTGATTGTCATGATTTTCCTCGGTTACTGCAATATAATTGTCAAGACTACCTGAAATTATGCCAGGGCCGCTGCCTCCTTGTCCTGCCCACTCCATATTTAATAATCCTCCTGCATTTTGAGCAGTAAATCGGAATTAGGCTAATTTCATAGTCATTAAATAACCAACAAATAAATAAGAGCACTGCGCTCTTCTGGGTCATTACGTAGCCTTTACTGATCTAGTGATTTGGGACGTAATTACGAACGCTCTGTACATGAAATTTAAAGCTATTCCAGTATTATTCTCTGCGAACTGTACTGAGTGCTGGAACTGTGTTTCAGCAATGGTCAAGACTGAAACAGAATTCGCAAAATGGGTGACATTGTGCAAACATTCGTAATTACAGAAGTTAAAGATACAATAGCAATATGCTTATTGTGGTCTTCCGAGTTCTGACACCGTGCAGCTACTGTTGCGGAGGAACACAGTGCTGCCATCTTTGTCTCCTAGTCTCGGGTTGGAAGCAGGTGCGTACGAAAGTCTGTAATCACCGAATTATGCTTGATTTGAGGTTTTCACGGTAGTGATCACGAAGCATAATGTTGCGGCACGTGATGGTCGAAATACCTCGTCGTTTCGGAGGAACGTGCAGCATCCGTCTTCAGGATAGAAGAGGCTTGAATTGCTCGAACATGGAGACAGAACGTTCTGCTGCAATATCGGCAAATTTGTGCCAGACTACACGGCGTCATATACCAGAGCCCTTTATTCTTCACCGAAAATGCTTCGTTTTACAACCCAGACGACATTTAAATCAATTTTGACCCACTGAAAACCTCACATTCCTGATCGTATGGGTACCCATGTTGTTACCGGCCTTGCTCAGTCGGTATAACGGCTTGCTGCGGGCTGAACGGTCCGGGGATGGAATCCCAGTGGGGAGAGATTTTCCGTCCCTTCCATTCCTGCCCCAAGGACCACCCAGCGTCCAGTACAGTGAGTAAAGCGGCCGGGGCGTGATGCTGACCACCCACCTCCTTCTAGCGCCGAACTTACGAATTGGTTCGAGCTATACCCTGCCTCCTCACTGTGTCTGCATAGGCATGTCATGGGTGACCTCTGTCTTTACCTACATTAAGATCCGTTGATTTTTGTGGCAGAACTGTGGCTTGTCAAACAGTAACGTCAGTCATCTGTGTTCAGCAGGCAAACTCACGTCCGGCCGTTTGTCACAGGTGAAGAGAATCAGAGGCAAGCAAGTGCGCGCGAGTGTCGCATCTGCTTGAGCGGCATTGCCATGTAGACTGTACCCATGTTTCCGTGTTTTGCGCGTGGGGTGCTGATTCTTCTGACAATGAACGAAAAATGAAAAATGCCCGCGTTCACGATCCGTAACCGGAAGTCGCTGACCTGATACTTAGCCTTGTGTTTGCTGTACGAGTGCCTGCGTGGTGCAGAGTTCTCCCTCTTGAGCGCGGTGTACTGCCACAAAACTCTGCTCACCCGAGCAAATGCTGCTTGGAACGAGAGAAACTGCCTGACCGATCGAGTGACTAGACAGATGTCAACTCTTCCGCACATGGCCCGCAAAATCCTGTCAGGTCGTTCCTCACTTTTCCCTGATTCTAGGAATTTCCGTGTTCAGTCATTCGTAGGCTGACAGCTGAACCCGCGATATAAGCATAATCAACGGAATCGAGAAGCTGATTCAGTCGTTCCGTTCGATGCGCGAACGTGAGAGCCTGCCCGCCTCCCCAAAGTATGGTTGGAGTGATTCCACAAAGTCTCCGGCTTCAGTCATAACTACAGTTAGCGATCCTTGACTCATGTCACACGTGGGGAGAGTGCGCGAAGTTGTGTGCGCGTAGGTCAGTTTATTCCTGCAGTCGGAGCAGGGAATGTGCCAGCATTCCTGCGGTCTGCCGGGCGAGACACATCGGTAGACAGAATGCCAGTAAGATGTCGCCAGGTCACTCGCGGGATACCAGATGATCTGTGCTGCCTACCCTATGTAGCAGCGGCAGGTGGGTGGGCCGAGGTGGACACTTGGCTGCTACCACGTGACTTACGTAGCAGGACCGTACAATTTGTGAGTCTGGCGCTGAAGGTTGCGGTGTTTGTGGAATAACTCGAGGTATATCCAGTACTGTGTGTCATGTACCTGCGTAGCGAATAACGATCGGAATACTGTCTTAGCTGCCTGGTACCACAAGAACGCCTGTGGACCCATCTGGTTGAGACCTCAGCTACAGTACTTGCACTGCTGTGTTGTTATCGCCCATATGAGCGGTCCGTTACAATTTGCCGAGCGACTAATGGAGCTTGTAAGCCTATTGCAGTTCATGTAGTACAGCAGAGAAACCACGAGAATTTGCCTTCTGCCATTTGTGGATGCTAAACAGTAGCGAACTGCAGCTGCGTCACATTGTGCCGGACACAGTATGCTAATGTCAATCTGCTGCTTTTGATCCGTTTGCTCTCTCTTGGCCAGGTCCCAAATGAAATTGCACACAGTTCCTTTTGGATTTCTTGGCGACAATTTTGCGGGTCCTTTTTATCGATTCACCTTGCAAGAAAGTTGCCAAGATGAATAAAAACGTTCTAGGAAGAAGACAATCGCCGCACTTTCGGAGATCCTCATTTTCCCTGAACCGTTTCCATCTCTGCCATTGCTATGTTTAATTTGTATGAATTGGACGAAAAGAACGCGTAATCGAGAGGTTGTCCACGTCTCTCAGTCAAACTTTTCTGATTTTACTACTCTGAAACTGCAATAAACTCATCCGACAAGACGTCCTCTGTTCGCCTATCAGCAGTGGGTATACCCGACGACACTTGAATGCCATTATCTCCGCCGGAAGAAGGTCAGATCTCTTCAACCAAGTCGCCAATGTAAATGCCTTCCTTGACATGTGCCAGAACATTGAGAACCCCCAGTCAATGTAGAACGTCTCCGGACCCAGGTACAAACCGTTGAAATCTCGAATACGAAGTAGAGTTGTCACCCATTCGGCGCCGACGTTTCGTGGATATCCTCCTGTAAACAAAGTACACAAATTGCTGCAGACTGCAGGCGCGAAATATGTGCCAGCGATGAAACCCGAGCACGCGGGCATTGTACGAGCCACAGCAATTTAGCGGTAACACGGCCACAAACTGCAGGGGACGACACAAATGACAGCTGCTGTCACAGTGTCAGGATGCCGCCACATCAGTCCTCGGCACGTTAGGAACCGCCTGAGCGGACAGCAACGGAAGATTGTCTGCATGCTGGGCTGTAGTTCAATTGCCGTCACATAGTTACCTTTATCCTCGCCACGTCTCGCAGGCAGAATCTGCTCCCCAACGCGTCATATGGCGTCTTTTGTCGGGCGCAAAGGATCTGGAGAGTGGCAGCGTCTGTACTTCCGTCTGGCGACGAGTTGCATGTATTAGTCTTGTACCTACACGCCCCTCTACATCGTTGTGGCTTAATTTTTATACACAGTATTAGCTTGACATCTGTATAAATTCTAGATTGCTAGACACACGTGTTACATACCTAGCAATCTAGAATTGACAGAGTATCGCGATACGGAATACAAAAATTCTTGTGAATTAGTCAAGTCCGGCATATTTAGACCTATAAAGTCCACACGTCATACGCAAACCTGTTAGAGTTTACAAATTGTTACGGTGTCATAAGGCCGTTGCTCTTCTGGGATGTTACGCAGCGTAAATTGGAGTAACGTCCGTCTGTCCGTCCTTGTTGTAAGCAAAACACAGAGAGAGACTCTAAATGTTGAACAGTGCGGTATTTCAATTTGTAAATGCTAAGATGTTTTAGGTTAATTACTTAGTTTAGGAAGTACTTGTTTTTAAACACATCGTGTACAGTCGCTGCATTATTTCTGTCCTGTTTGTCTGCCAGTCCTTCTTCAATTGTCAAATTACAACGAATTTGGAGGAAATTTGGTGTTGTTGGTCTGTACCAAAATTATATTGAGGATTCCGGTGCGAAAGGAATCTCAAAATCGAAATTTATCAAATTTAACGCTATTGGGAAAGGCTAATATTTACGCGTGAAAGTGTAGGGTAAAGTTGCTGATCTGTATGCAGTGAAGAGGAGGTGCTTCTCCACGCATTCTCAGTCTTGGCAGTTTCACTCTCCGGTCACTGTGCTCCCGATACCATTGACTAGAAACTTTGAATGGCCCCAGAGCCGACAGAAAGAATCTCTGCTTTTTTCACGATTCGAACCGCTGACTGAGCTACACCGATTCTACGTAAAAGCTTTACCTGACATAAGGTATGCATTGAAGTCCCTTGTGCAACACACTTTTACCATTCACTTACCTCATGGACCACAGTCTGCCCTGAACAGCTGGTAGTGTCGCAGATAAACAAGAAATGCCCCTCCGTCCGTTCCGGCGTCTCTACAAGGCGCCGCCACCAGTCCGTCATCTGACGTGTCTGCAGGCGTCGTGTGTGTAACTGCAGCTCAAGTCCATTGCATGCTGTGCTTGGCAGCTTCCGACCAGTTCCACAGCTGAACTCTTTTGTCTCCTGCAATGTCATAGAAATGTAGCGACACTTCGTATGAACGTTTTGCTGCCAACTTCAGTGTACTAGTGTGGTACTGCAGAATGTTTAAAATCCCTATTCTGCCCTGAATCTGGAGCCAGGAAGTTCCCTTGACACTGCGACAAATTGCGTCACAATACACAATGTCATTTCCCGGTAGACGCAAATCGCCTCTCCGCAACTTCTGTTTGAAAGTTACACGTTATACAGTACAGTTCGCGTTTATGGCGGTACAGACGGAAAGTACAGGTAACTTAGAGCTTTACGTTTTCTTCAACCTCGGCCCAAGATAGGGGTTGTTGGCCAACGTTACGCTCCGGCGGCCATACCCCCGGGAATGAGTCGGTACCCATTTTACAGGAGGCTGGTTGGACTCTGGGGCCGTTCTGTACCGGTTCTGACAATGCCTCCTCCACCGGCTCGATCCCCTGACCGCCCAGCCCATAGCCAGTTGCTATACCAAGTACGAAGACCTAGTTACCTAATTTTCTGCACTCAACTCGTACTGCATGTGTTGCAGTGCACATTTGTTCTCTAATTGTCACAGTTTTGTGTTCTGTTAAAGGTCTTTTCGTAATACTTAATTTAAATTCTTTCCGAGAACGTGGCAACGTAACGTTCCATACATGCACGCACGCACGCACACACATCACACAATTACTGGGAATTGCTGTGTTGTTATGCCAGCCCTGGTGTTTCGCACGCTCGGTGTGTGTGCGCGCGTGCGTGTGTGTGTGTGTGTGTGTGTTAGTTCCTTCCTGTGACGGTGCATTATGGCAGGTCATTCAATGACGGTCACTGCTGTCAATAAATGTGCGCGCTGCTGCTGACAGTTGCACCGTGCTGTTACGAGTAATGAGAGATACTGTGGAAGTGCATTAAGGTGACCTGTGTGTTTAAGAGGAACTTCCCGCTGTTACGAAGAGGGACAGTAGCCTTCAGTCAGAACAGCTGTTGTGTGCTGTGAAGTTGTACTGCAGCGTGTTCCGGCTCAAATATACAGGAAGAGCCAGCCATCAGCAGGCTGACAGAGTACTACAGAACAGTTGTTACCTACAGCAGGTTAACTGTTTATAGACACTGTCCACTTATGGTAAGCCAGAACCTTATTTATGTGTAGGGTTATATTATATTGTATGGACAAAAAACAATGAACATTAAACCGATGTTAGTACAGTTGTACTGCTGCTCACTGCAGCTAGGACCGAACGCACTGAGCCAGTTCTATGTATCTCTCTAGCAGTACTAATGTTACTGTACAGCTGTCTGAACTTCCTTCCAATGTGTCGTTACTCAGTGTCCGTTTAATGTAATTACAACATTTTGTGGGTTCGGCTTATCAAATGTCACGATCTGGCCTGTTGGTAAGAACGAGTGCCGCACGTAACAACTGTAGTTTGGTGCGCTGTCAGCCTGATTGATAACAGCTCTGTATTTATGTTTCAGCTGAAACATACTGCATTGAAACTGCACAACGTACAAGAACTGTTCTAAACGACAGTTGCATTCTTGCTTTTAAGTTGAGCCGGTTGCTGCCTAGGCAGGCCTCCTGTGTATTATGTCAAACGATACAGGAATTGAGTGACTTGAGCCTGGAGATCGTGACGCCGGTGGATTGTCGACGTGCCACGTCACCCTGAGTGTATAGCCAGCATGTTTCTCAGCAGTATTAATAACTCCCTACCAAACTACACGGCATCACAACCCACAGGACGAAGATCTTTATGCTCAATGATCAATGGATGTTTCTTGAACGTAATTTGTTGTTCATCATTGTTGTGCTCTTCGTCATTGTTGTGCTGTTCGTCATTGTTGCAGGAACTGGAACTTAGAATAGAAACGCAGAAGCAAACACTTCAAGCTCGGGATGAAAGCATAAAGAAACTTCTGGAAATGCTGCAGAATAAGGGCGTTGGTAAGTTGATGTTTAAGATCTTCTGTAGCTTGCAGTGCAATTTGTGTGCAGTCATATGGGACAGACATGTTTTCTTACCTCTCCACCCACAATAATGTGTGTATAGTTGAAATCAGGGGGAGAAATTAAATCGTTTGGTCTATCGATTCAATTTATTGTAATTTATTTGTCATTTAAACAGTTGCTGAAGATGTTTTGGCCAGTAAGTGTCGCTAATATTTAGTTATGCATATTTCAGTGAGACCAAAACCTGTGTATAATGTACTGTTCTGTTTGAATTTAGTGAAACAGAAGGTCAAAAGGGGATTGCTAACTTGACGTGCGAGTGCCTGTGTACAACCGCATAATTATCTGGTACTGCGTGCACATTATATCTTGGCTCTTCTGAGATGTTAGGCAGCGCAGATTGGTAGTTACGTACCGACGGTTCGGGACAACTTATCAGTCCCATCTTCACAGTTTAAGTGCTTGACGTTTAAAGGTGGAAAGGATAGGTTGGCCCGAAACGGCTATAAATAACTATTGATCTACTTTCCGTAACATCCACACAAGCAAGATACCTTTCCCCCAGTGGCGGAAGCCTGAAATCACGCAAACTTGTATATTGGTATAGAATGTTGTTTAGAAACTGGCGCTAGTGTAGAGACGTCTGTAAATGTGCAGGTGGCTGCAGTTCTGTAAATAATATCAAAATGTTACAGATTCGATCAAATAGTCCTTGAGTACAAATATGTATGTAAATGAGTAAATCAGAAGAAGTCAAAAAGGAACTCGTTCATTTAACAATAACAGTCGCTTATATACTGGTTAACGTGCTGCCACCTTCTGTTAAGTCGTCTTTGGGAGACACGGATATGACGTACTGCGTTATGCGTGTCTGTGCTTTTTAAACAAGTTGAGCTCGTGAAAGTTGGAACTATTTTGAACAGGAATTAGGCCGTAGTTGATTGTACGACATGCTTGCTTTGTTGGCTTGTTGTGATGTGTTTGTTTGTTTGTTTGTTTGTCGGTACAGTTAAATCGGGCAACAATGACAGCATATATTTATATCTCTTTTGGTTTCCATTTTATTTGCATCAAATCACATTTTAAAATTCGTATGCCAGTGAATGTTACAGCAAAAGTTACCGCAGTCTGAATGCTTTGTATTCTGGTTTGTTCTGTACCACTCAAATTTCGTTACTCGTACTGCAAGATTTATGCACACATAGTTGGTTGTAGTTTCCATTGTCGAAGATAGAAGCCGCCATCTTACGTGTTGGAGCCTGCACACATTTCTTCAGGTTCCGTGTTTTTTGTAACAAAGCTCTTGCCAAAAACACTTTCTCTCTCACGACTGGAAGTAGACACAAAGGTTTAAAGTTTAGGCTGGACATTGTGTCTGCATTTTGCCCGATTGCAGGTCTGGACCGGACTTCAATAATTGAAAGTGCGTGGAACGTCGGATGAGTCGCAAGATCGGTTTGAAACTCAAAGTGTGCCTTCAGGTGTTTGAACACAGAACGATGTGAGGACAGGTGTCAGATATCAACATTTAGGGGAAATAATAATTACGTAGAAGAAACGCCCTTTCTTTGCCCAAGAGGGGATTGCTTTTCTGTCAGTATCACAGTGTATACTGTCAGTATCACAACGTATACTGTCAGTATCACAGCGCATACTGTCAGTATCACAGCGCAAACTGTCAGTATCACAGCGCATACTGTCAGTATTACAGCGCATACTGTCAGTATCACAACGCAAACTATCAGTATCACAGTGAATATTGTCAGTATCACCGTGCATACTGTCAGTATCACAGCGCAAACTATCGGTATTACAGCGCAAACTGCCAGTATCACAGCGTAAGCTGTCAGTATCACAACGCAAACTATCAGTACCACAGCGCATACTGTCAGTATCACAACGTAAACTATCAGTATTACAGCGCATATTGTCAGTATCGTAGTGCGTACTGTCAGTATCACAATGCGTACTATCAGTATCACAGTGCTTTCTGTCTATCAAAACGCATACTGTCTATCACAATGCATAGTGTCAGTATTACAGTGCATACTAAATAATTCTTTAACCATATGTAATTATATTTGAATAATGGTTGACCAACTAGATGACACTTGCTTTATTATATATTGCTCAACATGTTTCAGACGTTAATACGTCCATCTTCAGGAGCTAGCGAGTACTTGTTGTGTTGTGTA
>Ga0131853_10003840_pt1 | contig 26973 bp, 26 predicted proteins | sample TergutLab28metaG_FD_92764 | JGI IMG/M metagenome (GOLD analysis project Ga0131853, IMG submission 92764) | Labiotermes labralis P1 segment gut microbial communities from Petit-Saut dam, French Guiana - Lab288 P1 (version 2) (version 2) | ecosystem: Host-associated > Arthropoda: Insects >...
CTTGTGAGTGCGGTAATGAACCTTCGGGTTCCGTGAAATGCGGGGAATTTCTTGACTAGCTGCAAACCAGTTAGCTTCTCAAGAAGGACTCTGCACCATGGAGTAAGTAAGTAAGTATATGTTGATCTTTAAATTTTTGGATAGCAACCTGGAAGACAAAAGGTTCTGAACCGAATGATAGGAAGCATTTCATGACCTCAATCTGCTCTTAATTTCTTCCGTTTATATATTTATTTATTTACATGTATGTATAAGAAAATATAAGTGTCACGTTGCATTTAAAAATCAATTGAATCAGATAGTGGCTTAAATGCGTGACAAATGCTCTTCCACCATGGTTGCTGGTGAAGGGGATTCCCACATGTTTTCACTCGCTTCATATATTACTCAAATAAACTCACCGAAAGAAGTTTGACAACACCTTAGCAAAATGGGATTTTATATATATATATATATATATATATATATATATATAAACTTCATACATTTCTATGTGAGGAAATAAAAGCATCCGTACAGGTGTTAACCACAAAAAGCAAAGAGTGTAGGCCATGAGGGGCCGTAGACCCCCTATCTGCATATTTCTTTATGCATCCGTACGAATGAAAACATTTACTGAAGGGAATTGTTGAGCGTGCGATTATGATGGGTGTGCTTGGGACACAGGGTGGTTTTGCTCTCGCCTTGTTTCAGGGGTGGGGTGGGGGAGTGAAATGCTGTTGGAAAATGTGCAACTCTAATTTCAGCTTTCGAAACAAGTTCATAGTTTTTCTTCGTGTGGCCTTTTAGTAGACAATAACACATTTTAAAAATTGTGCGTATTTAAAATTCTAACTGGCTACAGATTATGGTGGTTATGATAACCGAAATGTTAATGTTTTACTAATAACAAAATCAAAGGCAATGAAGATCTTCACTCATTAAATTAAGTCAGGTTTCTTTCAATTTTCTGCCAAATGAAGGGAATGTCTTCCGCAACTGCATTATGTTAATTCACAATTTTAGAACCGTGGATGAAACAGGATATCTGCTGCTGGTCATGGTTGAAAAAGGAGGGTAGGGAGTTACAAAAAGCTGAAAACTGAACTTTCTGTGACAACACAGTCACTAACTCTGAGTTGACTGGAGGCCGGGTCCCACAAATCCTGTCACAAAATTGAAAGTGAAAGCAATTGATGGGCCGGTTTTAGTTCAGACCTCAGGGAGAGCGTTACAACCCGCAGTATAGGTCTACCTGCAAACCCACTGGTCGTGTGTCTGTCCACTGTTGGGGCTGGATCTCCCATGAAGGGGCTGGAGTTCTCCATCATATACGTGATCTGCCAATTAAGTTCGCGAACTCGCCACCGTATGCTTGCCGTGGCAGCACTGGGCAATGGCCTTAGTATGGTTTAATGACACTGACATATCAGTGTTTCAGAGTTGTGTTGTTGTTGATCTATGGCAGTCTCTTTCTGAGTGGCGTCTATTACTGTCTGCGTGTGTTTTGGTGTGCCGCCGCGAGCATGTCGGAGCTTGAATTGGAGCATCGAACGAACATTAAATTTCTTGTTAAACTTGGAAAGAGTGGAAACGAAATCAGAGAGATGTTAGTGCAAGTTTATGCAGATAATGTTATGAAGAAAACAGCAGTTTACAAGTGGATAAAACGTTTTTCTGAGGGAAGAGAAAGTGCCACTGACGAAGAGAGATCGGGACGGCCAGCAACAAGCAGAACTGAAGAAAACATTGTAAAAATTCGTCAAATTATGCGTGAACATCGACAGAGAAACTGTTAGGAAAAACTTAACTGAAGGTCTTGACATGAGGAAGGTGTGTGCAAAAATGGTCCCAAAGGAACTCACCCAAGAACAAAAGCAAAGAAGAGTCACAATTTGCCAAGACTTTTGGAGAGACAAGATGACATTTTGGGCCGTGTCATCACAAGTGATGAAACATGGGTCTACCAATACGACCCTGAAATGAAGCGGCAAAGTGCACAATGGAAGACTGCCAATTCCCCATGACCAAAAATTCCGTCGGTCCAAATCAACAGCCAAAACAATGTTGCTGACTTTTTTGACATTAGAGGGATTGTTCATTACGAATTTGTACCAACCGGACAAACAGTCAACCAAGTTTACTATTTGAAAGTACTGGAAAGACGGCGTGAAAAATAGACGGAAACGATTCGAAATTTTTGCCAACAACTCATGGATCTTGCATCACGACAATGCACCTGCTCACACGGCACTGTCTGTGAGGGAGTTTTTAGCTACTAAACAAATAACTATGTTGGAACACCCTGCCTATTCACCGGATCTAGCCCCCATTGACTTTTTCCTGTTCCCGAAGATAAAGGAAATATTGAAAGGAAGGAATTTTGATGACTTCAGGAGTAATACAACGGCAGCTCTGAAGGCCATTCTACAAAATCAGTTCCAAAACTGTTTTGAAGGGTGGACTAGGCGCTGGCATTGTTGCATAGCTTCCCAAGGGAAGTATTCTGAAGGCGACCACAGTGGTATTCATCAATGAGGTAATTTTACCGCGATGAGTTCGCGAAATTTATTGTCCGACCATGTAGAGAGCCACTTGGACGGCCTGCATTATCAGCACATTTTGCAGAACGTAATGGTGCCCTCTGTACGGATGCTTTATCCCGATGGTGTAATCCATTTACAGCAAGACCACTCTTCAATTCATGATTCTCGTGTGGTTCAAGAATGGCTATCGCGGCAGGCCGACGTCGAACTCCTTGACTGGACACCGCGAGCGCCTGATATGAACCCCATTGAGAATATGTGGAGTGAGGTGAAAAGGACAATGCAGGAAACCTGGCCTGTCCTCCTTCCCAGAAATAGCGATGAGCTATGGGCCCTTGGGTCAGACGCATGGGATGAAGTTGCTTCGTCTACGTGTTACATTTGATCACTGAGTCCATGACACGACGAATGAAATCAGTGGTCGAAGCAGAAGGGTTCTGGACTTCTTATTAAAGAGGTAAATTTCTGAAAACAGCCCTTTTAAGGGCTAAAGTATTAATTTTCACTTTCTATGCATAGGTGCGATACTTCGCCGGTCACAGTGGCCTGGCAGTCTACGGCCCCTCGCCTGCTGGGATTGTGGGCTTGTATTCCACTGCCTGGGCTACATAAAGAAATATTCCGATAGTGGTACTCGAGCCAACATAGTTTGTTTCTGAAGGCTACTGACAGCACCCGTTCAACTGCCTGGCCTACATAAAGAAATATGCTGATAGTAGGACTGGAACCAACATAGTTTGTTCCGAAGGCTACTGGTAGCACGCATTCAACTGCCTGGGCTACGCCTGCTGACAGTAAGAACGGAATGGTCCGGTCAACTCATCCATCCCTAGCAACAAAGCTAACTAGCTAGCCTCACGCCTGGGAAAGTTAATGAAGTTTAATTAATGTTTTAATTTCAAATTAAGCAAACATATTGTTGTCTTCTGTTAATATATATGTGGTGTGATTGATTGTAATGAATGGAAGACAGAGAAACGCCACAAATGCACAAATATGGGGAAAGTAAAATGACTCGAATAATGATGGCAACTGTACGTCACGTGACTTCCAGTTCAGGACTTGGAAAATTTCAGGCTGAAGGATTTTTGTTTGAGTGAGTGTACATTACCTCTAAACATTCAAATTCTCATAGCTGTGTTATGATTGATATTGGACATGTCTTGTTATAGCATTTTTTAATCAAAATGACTCATAAAAAACATTGAGAACTTTGGTAAACCTAATGCCAGGCCCTTTCAGTTTGTATCTCGCGGAGTCAACACGTTGCCCGTAAGACACTTATGCTGCCTACAGAAACATTTAAAATGAGACTTCTGTTAACCTTTTCTCTTACAAAGGCAATACAGAATGTTGAATCATTGTGGAAAAATTGTGAGTTGTTTGTTTTTGAAGATGCACCTTACCTTACATTACTAATGCATTTCGTCACAGTGTGCTAAAAATAGTGACACCCTGTCATATGTAGTGAATTGCACTTCTTTATAAATTTTTTCAATTATTATCTGTGTATTTTGTTGCACATGATGTGTAGAAAAATGTAAAGGTAAAATTATACATATAATAATACATATTCTTATTCATTCTTTATTCTGTGTATTGAATGTCTGTCACCCACATGCAGAATGGATGTTGCCACTAATGCGTGTACCACATGTAATGTTGAACAGACCTGCCTTATGCAATATACTCCGTATGACCAAACTTGGGAGGTGAATCTTGTGTTATTGCCAGTATCAGATCAATGTCCTGAGTACTGTGAAGGATGATGTAACTGTGGTGATGACACTGTGAAGGTTTAAACACAGGTGTGCTTCTTCTTGCAGAGAAGATGTCTGTTGTGGAGGAACAGAATGTGGCACTGCGATCCCAGGTACAGGAGCTAGTGGAGCAGAAATTGTGGCGTGATAATCAGCTGGACAACTTCAGTGAAGCTCTGGACTCTCGTGTGGAAGAGTGGAAGGTAGGACTGAAATTCTGATCAACTGATTAATAGCAGAAAGTTACACAAATACAAGAAATTTTGTTTCCTCCTGTAAGTGACAAATATAATCTGCAAATGCATTAATGCTTGTTCATAAGAAACCTTTCATTGCAGGAGGCACTTCTCAACAAGACGATATGGTTTCATGTTGCAACCTTCTGGGTTACAACAATATGTCATCTAGTTAGTAGATGGGTGTCAACATTTCAGTGGAACATTTAGTATCTCTCTGTTGAACATCACTGAACAAAACTGGGCAGGTAGCTGGTTATGCAGAAGCTTTTATTTTTCTGTCTGTAAGATGACAGTAGTAAGTTTCTATGAAAAATTAACATCTGTCTGCTCTAATACAAAATGTCACAACCCATAAGAATGCAATAGGAAACTTTAATGCTATGAAAATCTCAAATATATTCAAAAGAACTGTAGCATACTGCTTGCATTGTTGACTCTGAATTGTACCGTTCTGCTAAAATTAAAGAATATAGTAAAGTTATGCCACCATACCATAACAACCAAGTGGTGATACAGGTCTGCTTGCTAGAAACTTTGGCACAGTTGGATGTAAGGGGTCAGCTTCACACCCTAACTCTTTTACCCACATGAAATAACATCCGGTACTGGCTGGCAGGTTGTTTGGGCCCAGAGCCCGCCTGATGCTGCATGAAGCAGAAAGAACTCTGCCCTTATGGGAATCAAATCCCCATATCCTAGTTGTAACCTGTCATCATACTATTTGAGCTGTGCTGTTCCATTTGTGACACAAAACAATTTTGAAGGAAATCTATTCTTATGAGAGTAAAGGGTCAGGTCTATGGACACTTCCTATGTTCCACAGAAAGTACTGGAAGAGAGGGATGCTGAAATTGAAGAGCTGCAGGCAAGACTGTCCAATGTTGCAGCACAAGCACCCAACATTCAAATTGACACTGAGCGGAGTCATGTGGCACTTCTTACACAGGTCAGGCTACAGCTATTTTTATGTGCAGAACTGTTTGTCAATAGTGCATTTTGAGCACATGGTGTATATTGCCTCCTACAGTTTTGCATTGCTTTGTGTTCCTGGAATTGTATCATGTATTGGAGGTAATCTTTAAGGTTAACTTCAGTCTGTTAGTAAAGTGAAAATCGTAAAGTGAGAGCAAATATTGTACAGCATGGGGCAGAAATAATTTACAATTTTTAAAATTAAGTAAGAAATGAAAGGAGAGATGCAGCTTAAACTGGAAATAAAGGAATATACAGTCGATCATTACTCTGTTTATGGTTATTTAATATACTGTATACTATATGTTTTGGCCTTTCATGGCCATCTTTAGGCATATTAAATCATAGAGTACTTTGAGGAAGGTTTAATTGCAACAGTAATTTTCAGTGGCAGAATACAGTCTTATTCTCTACAGTATAAATGGCATTTATAAAGAGAAAGTTTCATATTTCTACTATAGGTATTGTTAAAGTAAATAAGAAGGTTATATTGTAAAATTTTTGTAGCCAGTACTCCTGTTGAGGAATGTGTGCTAAATTTAATTAATGGTATCTGTTTACCACAGAAAATTTCTCATAATAAATTTGTGTATTCATTATTGTGGTTTGGGTTGTGTGTTCCTTGGATGATGATTAGTTTGATTTTTTTTTCTTGCTATCTTGGAATGTGTCTTGTTTATACCCCAGTTGATGCTGTTGCCACAACTTGACATTTTTAGGACAAGGGGCCGGAGATCCATTGCTTCTTCATAACAAATAAAAACTAGAAGAGTTAGATGTGTGTGTTCTTTAGTTAAGAATATTGACCAGGCTGTTCCAGCATGCATGCACATGCACAGTTTCAAATAAAAATTATTTCTGACCCTTGTGATGTGAACATTACAGTTAACACATAAACTTTGTACATTCTATTTTATTCTTGTTCAACTTGATGATGGCCTTTTAGGCTGAAACATGTTGTTGAAATAATACAAGAATAAATAATTGTTGTGTTTGACTGGATTTACTGTGACTCTTTTTGTTATTTCTGTTATATATCGTATATAAAACTATAACACTATATGGGTATGACACTACATGTTATTACATATTTCACATTCACATTGATTTAGTTTTGTCAATAATTTAAAAAGTAATAAAAAGTTAAACTGACTTTCATTATTACACATTATTAGAGAAAAAGCTAACATTTCATGACCTCCATGGGCAAATAGCTGAGTGCATTCTTCAACCTTTCCAAAGGTGTGAAGATTTACCACAGTATAAAGTACAAAATGATGATCAAGAGAAGAGGTAAAATGTGGCTTCACTTCACTGGAAGAATTTTTCATCAAAAGCAGAAGTGGAAATGGTATCTTCAAACACAGGTCACAACATTTACAGGTTGCATTGTGGTCTAGGATCTGAACATAATCTTAAGAATGTTATACGTGTCATGGAAACAGACTTCTTTTAAGACTAGGTCAGACTAGAAATTTTTCTGCTGAAAACTGATGACACTGGAGTGATTTTATTATTTTTCTATTACAGGCTTTGCTGAAACGAGAGGACCAGATCGAGGACCTGCAGAAGCAACTAGTTCAAGCAACAACTGAAATGAATGACAGTGCAGCACTTATAGAAGAACTGAAGTCACAGACATTAAAGTGAGTCATCACAATACAGCATGTACTGTCATTGCTTATCAAGCTGTGGGTAGCAGACTATAAGTCCTTTTGTTTCCTCACTCATATGAGCTTGCAGAATATCATTCCTGTAATAGTATTTGTATTTAACTTTCTTGTCTGAACATAGAGAATTTAAGTCACCTGTTAATATATTAGTATTAACTTGGGAATAATGGTATTCATAGTGACAAAACATGCAGCTGGATGATGCACACACACACACACATACACACACTATTTCAAGTGTGATGCATGGGTGATACAAGATAATACCAAAATATATATCATTTAGTTACAGTGAAGTTTATCATCTTGCAATATGTGGCTGTTTAGTTCCTTACAACTGGTGAGTTTACTAATGTTATTTTGAAAGAAGAAGTGATTATTGCTGTCAGAGTTATTTCTCAATATGACTTGTCAGTCACATTCAGCATGGCAGCAACCTCAGATACATAAATATGCTGGCATAGTGAAGAACAGAAATGGGCCAATTTACAGAAAAAGAGGACTTATCAACAGAGGTATTCAAGTAGACAAAACTAAGTGTGAAGTTCTCCTGTTCTTAATTAACCCTTTAGTGCCAAATGTCAACTCATTTAATGCACAGTGCACATCTGAAATTGTCATTTAAATTCCCAGCTTTTGCAGAGTACACACTACATTTAATTCAAGCTCCAGAGTGTCAAATGCCTACCATGACATGAAGGAGTGCAGGTATATCTCCACACTTCTAACTTTGGCATTAGACAGAGATGAGTGGTCACCTTCATGCTCCAGTGACTTCTTAACACCAGGGGCTCCAGGTCCAGTCTGAACTTGATGAAAAGAAAAATATTTCCCTTGCCAGCCAATTACAAGTTGTCTAGCTCATAGCACAGTGATTGTACTGACTGAATTGAACCAGTTGGAATTTTGAGCTGATTTCCTTATGGAAATTAGTAAATGCCGACAGTGTTATTGTGTTATTATCTTTCACTGAGAAGTGAAAATTATTATTTGTGGTGATGGTGTTGGCTAATCACTAGGTATTTCTTGAACAGCTGAATATCTACCACCTGCACTGGACAATAGACGTTATAACTAAGCAATGTTGGTGGGTTCTCAACTTGTACAGGCGCAGAGTGTCGACAGAGCTGGATCCCAGTACCGTTGCAAAGCTGAAGAAGCAGCTGCAAAAAGCTGAAGAGAAAGTACAGCTTTTGGAAAATAAACTCAAGGATGCTGAAGAAGATGCTCACATTAAAGCACAGGAGGTAAGCTATTGTGCTGTGAATAGTGATTAGTAATTAGAATTTAGAAAGGCATGAACATTCTGTATGTAAATATACAGACTAGTACACAGAATTTTTTGACATGTTCTTCTGGTCTCCTTGGCATTTGTGGTCCAGTACACAGCTGTATCAAAAGCCTGTTTTTATTTTCAGGCAACAGAAATGATCATCCATCTCAGGAAATATGAATCTGGGGAGTATGGTTTGGCTGAGGCTGTGAGTGAGATCAAGGAACTTAGACAGCAGCTTCGCATTCGAGATAGACAAATAGAGGAGTTGGTGCAGGCTTCAAACAAGCTACAAGCTGAGGCTGGCCAGCTGGAAGAGCAGAATTTGGCTCTGAGGTACTTGTCTTGCATGTGGCTATTGAAATGTTAAAATGTGTTTAATTATTCTGTCTAAACATGTCTGAAGCATGACAGTTCACCTTCATTAGAAGACACAAAAATGAATTCTAATGTTGATTGTTATTGTAACTGCTGAGTAGCTAGTGGTATTGACATATAATGCAGCCATCAGGTGTCTGTGTGTGTTATCTTTAATAATGCAGTTTGATGAGACACTAAAGGTGTAATGTTATCTGCACGGAAGTTTTCAGAGGGTTGAAAATCATGTTGCAGCCTTCTGGATTATTGCACTTTACAGTCTGGTTGGTGAAGGCCAGAATTTCAGAGGAATATATTATTCTAAAGGTGAAAATTGAGGTAGTCATTTCTACCAAACATTGGTATACGGATGTCACATTGTCATAACCAGAATACCACTACTGAACTTGAATGGATTGTTAACCTTTTGCCGCCAGAATTATTTTTTTAATTTTAGCACACTCTGTATATAAAATGTGAATAATACAGGAATCAAATATGTTAGAATTATGAAACAAACTGCATTTTGAAGAGAAAGAAACAGAGAGTATGTACCATGCTTAAAATATTCAGTACCTATATTTGTTGAATTAATATATAAAATGCAACTTTAGAGGTTAGCGGTGCGGTACGACCACTATAGTTGACATTAGGCGTCAAAAGGTTAAGAAAGATTGATTTTGGCACTTGACAGTTCAGGTGATTTGAAAGAAGTTACTTCAGCATGCCGGAAACAAATATCTTTACACACTGTACATGAAGCATAAATTACACTTCATACATTTTTTCAAGAGTACTTCATGGTACTGAATGTTGTGGCATGTAACTGTAGACCTTACCAACATTGTAACATTTTAATAAACTGGGATATTCCAGGTGGATGAGAGCAGTTAAGCAAGATAATAAAGTTGTCCCTGTTGAAAGCTTGAAAAATGCAAAATCTACTAGTTTCTGTATGGAATTTTGGCCTTTCTGATAAAGAAATTTGAAGACACTGTCAGTTTGGAAATAATCTTGGTATAAATATTGTTTCATTTAGAGCCCCATAACCTTGTCCACATACCTCAGACGAGTTCATGGAGACTGATATTGGCAAATATAAAGTACTTGTATGAGGCATACTGCAAGACTGCAACCAGCAGAATTAATTGCTGTGGAGTCTGGAGATCATCAGTGAGTAAATAAAACCATGAGATCTATTTGCATTGTTTTATGACAATTGTTTCAGAGAGCAGCTTGGCATGCCTGCAGAGGCACCTGTGTGTGTGGATGGAATCACTGCACAGAGGAAGAAGGAGCAGCTACTGATGAAAGTGCTGCAGCAACAGGCAGAGAGACTAGAAGAAGAGAAACTGCAGCTAAAACTGGAGGTCAGTCAGTGGTTGAAATGCTGCAGGTTTGGAAATAAAGCTGCTTCCTCATATTCATATTCAAATCTTCTAAACTAAAATTTCAACATTTATTGCATTGTTTTATCAATACCTTTAGTGAATGCCAAAATAAAATTTTGCCACTACCCCTTTCTGCTACGTCTCACCAATTTAACAATAATAATCATTAGATCAAATTCTGTTTAACCTAAGTGGTGACAGCACTGTAAAGTAGTAAAACAGGAACACCATTAGTGATACAACTAGTATTTGAGTGCTTAGACCATCTGATTCATGTGAAATGGTTATTTTGTTTGCAGAACCGCAAACTGAAACAGAAACTTACCAAACTGAGTCAACAAGTCTGGTCTTTAGGGCAGCAGTCTGACATTACCATGACTGATGATGTGGACGCAACCACGCTAGCTCCTGTCAGTGATCTCAGTCAGGGTACAGAGACAGGACTGCTCATGCATTCTACAGGTGTCAAACAGGGCCTGAGCATCGAAGAGGTGGATGGTGTGCAGTATCAAGAGGTGAGGCTGCTGGAGAGAGAGAAACTGGAGCTCCATGAGAACATAGTCCATCTGCAGGAGAAGCTCTGGCAGATGACTGCAGAGAATGAAGCTTTGAGGAAGGGCATGCATGAAATCTTGGATAGCATTCACAACCAAGATGGTAAGCATCTAGCAAAATGTAACAATTTTAATAAGCATCAGGAAAGAAGCTGTTCATCTAGAATTAGACTGCTGTTGTAAATATAAACATACATTGGGGTAACTACAGTTTTCTCCATTTTGCTATCTTTGGGGTTATAACACTGTGTAGTATGGTATATGGGTACCATCATTTTGGGGGATTAACTGCCTCCATCAGCAGTATAGACTAGCTAGATGGTTAGGTTTTGTTGAGTCTATTGTTCTTATATTGCTAATGATGAGGCATGGCTTCCTGACCTTGTACCCTGTCATAGGATCACCAGTTGCATTTCCTGAATGTCTATTTACACTACTTTACTTTCCTGTCTACTTGTATATTTGATGATTTAAGCTTATGATTAATTGACTAAAGCTTGTTATTCTACAGTTTTTGATTGTTCATGCATATTTGACCTCGTGGTCTGATATGCTTTACCTATTACAGTACTTATTATCATCAAGCTTCGTATCTTAAGTTTTCATTTGCTACACTTATATAATGTTGTTTTTTTTTTGTATATGAACACATTCACTTGTTTTCCCCATGTTTTCTGTTCTTACATCTGTGTTCTCTATTCCTATCTGTTCTTCTATTTTCCTGAGACTGTTATCAGAAATCCTTTCTATCCAGCTTCTTCTTCCTTTACACATCATAGTGTAACACATTTTTTCCTGTTTTTGGCACATTTCTCTACCCCTAGAAACCCTAGATCCCTTCAGCCTCCATACCCTTACCTTTCACCACTTTTAGGATGCCTTCTTACTGAAATTCATCAAAACAGTGTTTAAAAAAACCTCTGTACTACATGTCAGAAAGCAAACTGCTACTAGATCGCAAATATGAATCAGCTATTGCAGTTAGGGAAGTACTAACTATTTGGTGTGATAGTCATACAAAACACACAAATGCAACATATTAAAAAAATGCAGTTTTTTAATGTTAAAATGGATGGAACAAATAGTAACCACTGTCTTTGAATGGTTACTCTGATGTCCTGCAGGTTCAAGCAGTGTTCAGGTGGAATCTAAGAGCCTGGAAAGACTGCTTGAAGCACTGGACTCTAGGCATTTGAGTGGGTGGTACCATCCTGCCATGAGACTACAGGCGCAGCTACATTCTGTGGAGGGGTGTAATACTGTGCTACGTGAACAACTGCGGTCTGCACGGTATGGTCAATTCTGTACTCCTTCAGTTTCTTTCTATAGCTATGTTCTGTGGATGGGGGTAATACTGTGCTGCACAATGAACTGCGGTTCACATGGTATGGTCACATCTGTACTCCGTGAGTTTCTTTCTGTAGCTGCATTCCATGGAGTGAAGTAGCACTACTGCATGAGCAGCTGCTCTGTGTATGGTATTGTCACTTTTTGAACCAACAATTTCTTCTGCAGGAAACATTTTGTCTCACACTTTCAGTTGTAAATAGCTTTTCATTATGGAGGTTCAGCATGAATGTGACGTACTATGACTGGGAAATACAGTATTTTGTGAGAATATTAGATTCTTCAGGATGGAGTTTATTGGTCCTGCATTTGTTACAGACTGGAGGAAAGCAAAGCTTCACAGCAGTTACAGAATGCACTGCTAAAAATCGAGCATCTGGAGCGCAGTTTGACAGCACTGCAAGAAGGAAGGGTTGGCATGAGGGATCCAGTTTGTGAACAGATGGATCTACCTCCAGATCTGCCCCTTTCCAGTGCAGAAATTATTTCAAAACTCAATATGCACCTCCTTCGTGTCTTGGATGTAAGTGCATTATTTTATCCTGTGTTATAGAAACTGTGGCTTGTCTTGTAAATTTCAGTACATAGGAACATCAGTAGCAAACAGAAATGAGGTTGGGGTCATAAATTCAGAAATATTTGTTGTTACTTGATTCAAAAACACTAAACATTAGTATACAGTTGGCCTGCTGCATTTACAGATGTGTCATTCAGTACCTTTTCAGATGGAGGAATGTAAAATACAAGCATTCAAGCATTTGGAAACCACACAATCAGGAAAATATTTTGACCTTTCAGGGATGGAGGAATTGTATATAATGAGTAGCTTCATGATTTATGCAGCTGACTTGGTGTCAGGATAGTAAAATCAACAGGGACAAAATGGCTGGCAAAAGCAAAGACTTAATAGTTTTCATGATGAAATGTTACAGGAAATGATCATTTACAAGACTGAAAAGGAAATTAGAGAGAACAATTAGTAATGTTATTACTTAGGTTTTGGGGATGTGAAATTGGTTCACCTGGATGAGGCTCAGCTACAATGGTGAGATTTAGCATCAGTGGTAACGCACTTTCAGCAATCAGTCAGTTAACATGATTGTGCTTCTGCTTGGTGGTACTATCAGGAGTAACATCCTTAATCCTCAAAAATGGTGTGTTGTTCAGATGTGTTATAATAAATTAGAAATATCTTAGAGAAATAAATTGTGGATTCAAGTGGCTCAGGATAGGGTCCATTTATTTACTTTGTGGTGTATTTAATGTTGCTTGAGGTGGCACTCATTATTTAGTGTCATTTGATAACATTATTAATGGAAAATGAAGTGGATGGATGTTGTGAAGCAGTCATGCCTTCATTTGAGGTTATCCTAACATTTTCTGCACATATTGAGATAAATCAAAGGACATCTTAGCGAGAATATCTAGCCTGCAGAAGCAGAAATGCTACATTCCTGATGCCAATATACAGGGACAAGGTCCAGTGAACACAGGAATGAACCTTTTGGTTGTGTATAAATTAGCAGATTCATCCCCTTTTTCTGCCTTAGACTGTTCCACTTTAAGTGGGTGTTGTAGCAACCAGACATTTCCATCCATCTCCAATCTTCCCAAGGCTCCTCTTCCTTTGTATTTTCTCACATTCATTCCTCCTTTTGTGTGATGTCTTTCCTAACATGATGTTCCCATTTTGATCTCAGTACTCCCCTTTGGCATATTTCTCTTAGTTTCTTGTTTGAAACATTCTTTGAGATTCCATCTTTCTTTACTCTTAAAGTGTGCCTGTACCATCTTGTGGTATTATCGTAGTTTATCTTCAAACATTTGTATCTTTAAGTACTCTGTAATTTATATGGTATTTTCTCTTTTCTGGTTTTCCATTGTATTCTTAAAAATCTCAGCTTAGCTTTCATGCATATACTGACGTCTACTTTGGTTCCTGTCCATGTTTCGACCCCATACCTTAATGTGAGCTTGTAGTAAGTACCTTGTAAGTAGACTTCCCTTTCCGAAGGATAATCGTAAACTAAACCTCTCCCATGTTTTTTTATTTTTTCACTAATTTATCCTTTCACTATTCTCTTTAAGCACCAAAATGACTCTCATTTAAGGAAAACACACCACTGTGCTTTGTTTGAGGTTTGCTGATTTATGTGCTGTGGTTCACAAGTAATGTCATTGTTTGATTTGCAGGAGTATTTCAGAGAAGAGGAAAAAAACATAAGTTTAGAGAAGAAGTTAGAAGAGTTTAACAAAAACTTCAACATCATACGCCACCAGATGGGTCTGCTATACAAGCAGTATGGTTCTGAGAAGAGTGAGTGGAAGAAGCTGCAGGCAGATTCTAGTATGGAAATAGAGAAGTTACAAGAACATATTGACAGCCTAGAGGTGAAAGTTAAGGAATATGATGAACAATGGGAAGTGCTGAGTAAGAGTGGAGATGAACAGAAACAGCTGATAGCAGAGAGTGCAAAGCGGATGGTCCTCACTATGGCTGATATGACAGTACTGGGCAGGAAGTGTAAGGCCTTGCAGAAATCAGAGAGCTACATGCGTAAAGAAAATAGAAAGATGAAAGATGAGATGGCTTCAGTGGAATGTAGTGTGACACAGAGAATTGGGGAGTTGCAGAGGCACAAGGTAACATGGTAATTATGTATCTTACCAGTAAATCATTTTTGTGTGGGTTGGTTAATGTTCTGCTTTGCACTGCACAAACTGGAGGATTACACTGGAGCCCTTTCAACTGATGCTTCTCCATTTCCTGGCTGCTGTTGCTCCTCTGCTTTCCCTGCCAAGCATTTGGTTAATTTATGTTAATCTTAAAAATGCCAACCATTACCTGTATTGACATGCAGCTGTTCTACTGCCATTGATCCCTGAATATTTAATTCTCCAGTATCAGGTCTCAAGTTACTGTTTTGGTAATAGCCAGTTCAAATTCCCGTTCACCTGTGGTAGATAGGTATGCTCCAGCTAATGCACAGTCAACTCCTATGACTAGTCTCCTAGGTTTACCATTGTGAAAGATCATTTGGTACTACATAACATTGCTAGTCAGGATATTTACCCTAAATAACCCACAGCAAACAATTGGGGGCCAGAGATAACTCCTACTGTCATTATTGCAACCTGCATTCTGAGTTATCAGTTATCATTGGTACTTGGTGTGAGTTCATTACACAGGCTCAGGCATTGTAAGGCAGGGAATGTTAATGACCAGGATTTTATGTGCTAAATGGAAGGTGCTAATGATAGTCAATATTCTGAACCATATAATAAGCATATCTGTTAGAGGAAGTGGTTAGGTTAAGTGCTGTGTTTGTAACATTTTGATACGGTGCGTAGTGCTATCACCATTGGCACTGTGATCAATATAACGTGTTAAATTTTCAGGAAAATACCTACATTCAAATTAGCTAGGTTTTTATGTTTATGTGCTCAATATTCTGGAATTAAATAATTGTTATGTTTTAAATATTAGTGTTACTGCACCAAAATTTACAAACACTTCATCAAGTTAATTACCCACTGCCAACAGTTTCACTCATAGACAAATTTTTTTCATGATTTTGCTCCTACAGGGCATCATTTTGTGTTCCATTTGTATAGTTTGACACATAACACTTTTCAAACATATTAAAAATTTATTTTTGTGTAATGTGATTCCAAGAATTCCTAATGCACTGCTGAAGCAGTTCTTATGTTTCTTGCTGTTGTCAATGGAAATTCCACAGACAGCAGCCATTCCTCATGCAGGTAATATAGTCCATATTTTTATGTTTTTTTAATTGTCACTTACGAGCCTGTAACTGAGAGTGTATGCCTTCTGTTATGATCACTAGAGCCGTGTTTAGATTATAAGTTACCGTTTTAACTTTGTGTTAGGATTGTTTCCAAATACCCTTACTATGAGACAGTAACCAGTTTGTGTTTTCACCCATTTTTCTCCACAGTTTCTGTTGAAACACTTTTGTGTTGCCACTGCATTCGGCTACACCTTGGCATGATTTCTATAGAGAACCTGAAAACAGCTACATGTTTAGGCTTTTAGTTAAGCCATCATCACACTGTAAAAGATTTTATTCAATTAGACATAATGTACAGCAATGCATGATTAATCAAGATTGATAACTCAGAATTATCACATTAATATTCATAAATATCATAAAAAATTTATTAACATGATTTTGGGACAACATTCAGACAAGTATGATGACTTATTGCTGTTTGAGAAGACAGCTTCATGTCATATAAAAAGCGTAACATTAAAATCGCAAGCTGTTTTTAGTTTCTCTTTGTTAAATGTATTTTGTATTCCTTGGATACTTATTGGTCCATTTTACCCAGAACATTTGTGTGCTCTTACACTGCTGTGGAAAATAGCAGTGGACTGTGAGGTTGGTTGTGGATCACAGTGTTGCCATATCACAAATTGGCAAAAACTTCTTCTTCTGATAATCCATGTCTTTAATCAGCATGAGCTGATGGCTGAACCAAGATTGGCTGTGTCACATCTGAGCAGCAGCAGCAGCCTGGTAGATTCCTTCATTTAGCCCAGCCTTCTGTGTGAGTTGTGACATGTGGCAAGATATTTGAACGAGCCATGAAATAACCAACGAAGTTTCTAAAACCAGCATTCTTTGTTCTGTTAGAACAACACACAGGTTTCTCTCCCAGATTTGTTTCAGCCATTTGACCAAGAGTTATTTAGTCATCCAGCCTTTTTCATTACATGTAATTCCACCAGAATAGCAAATGGTGTCACTTTCCCCTATCAGCCAGAAATACTCAGTTTTGTTTGTCCAGATGCTCTTTTTTTGCATCATTCATAGTGTGGTTAGAATATCAAAGAAGAGTGGGGTTTCACTGGCAATCCCCTTTTCCATAAGAGGTAATGATGGTTTGGACACAGATTAACTCTCTGGCATTGGAATGTTGTTAATTTTCCAAAGTAGTCAATGGAAAGCTTTTGTGTTAATATAGCTCTCAAATGTTCAGTGAATCCTTTGTGATGTGTAAATCTTAGTGGACAAGCATTGCTGGCTTTGAAATGTTGCTGCAGAATCATCAGAGAAACAGCACCTTCCAGTGCTATTATTTAAATTGTCTCTTTGTTAATGACAAAGCCATTTTTACACACTTCTAATACAAGCATGGAAACGTTTTGTCATTGGCATTGAAATTCCTTTAATTGGGCCCACAAAATGCTCTTCAGATTGAATTTTTTCCCTTTAATAATAGTTGTCTTTGTTTCCATATTCACTTTTGTGACACTATGATGATTTGGGTTTCTTACCATTGATTTATAATTAGCATCATAGCTGCATTGCAGTGATTGTGGTATTGTAAATGCTATCCTAATCTTTCTCTTAACATGATCATGTGTGATTTTTACAGAATTCTCAAACTTTAACAACTTCTTAGTGTATCATTCATGAACTCCTAAGTACAAAGTAATGTGTATAATTATTATAGTCGCTGTTCAGTTTCCTTTATTCACGTACCCACTGCAGATACAAAAATATTTCTTGTTCACAGAATGTGTTTAAACTGTATATGCAATTGTAAGGTAACCCCCTATCTTTCAGATGATTAATCAGAAAAAATGTTCTGTCACAGATGGGGAAATGCATGAATTAACTAGCTCATTTCACATAAGCTTATAGTTTAATTCACATTCACAGCTATATGTACAATAACAGGCAAACATTTACGTAATACCAAATAATTAATCAACTGCCTCCAGTTGCTTCTAACTTTTATCGTATTTTGTAAGTCATTTTAAGAATTTTGGTTGGTTTGAACTCGCAGTTTTACTTATAGGTTGATGGCTGACATGTCAGGCAGGCATGCTTCTGCTGTTTGATGAGCGTTTAGTTGCTATCTTGTTGTGCAATGCTATATTTGATGTCCAGACCATAATTAATGCAAGACTGAAGTAGAATGGTATCTTATCTGTTCCCTTGTTTGGCAAGTAGTTGTGTTTAGAAGTTCTAATTACGAGTTATGATCTTACTGAAAACCAGTCTACTTACTAGCATTGACCTCATTAGTAGCCAGTCACAGCTATGCCAAGAAGACTATGTACATTACACAGATGTGTAGAAAGATTAGCTATGCAAAAGATGCAATAACTGTTCCATCACATGAAAGTACAACTCAGTGATAATCATAGTTGATCAGCCACAAAAATATAGTATTAAATTAATTTATGTATTCATGTAACTTGACATTTCGAGTCTTCTGGGATGTGATGCTGTGTCATGTGGTAAATAGTGACATTTCAGAGGAGCATGCGGCCTACATCTTTAAGGTCTAGCAGTTGAGTTCTTGGACTTAATTCTTCATCAGCACTTTTGTGGGAACTCACATCTCACAATATTGTGATGTGCTTGTTGTTCCAGATGTTGATGCACTTTCTAGACCAAATTGAATCCCCATATAGGAGTTATTCATTCATTACAATCTTTTGTTTGGTCTCATCAGCTTGTTTGCTCTCTAATGATCATTTAATCAACATATTTATTTTTTATGCTTCCAAACCTGTGATTAAGACACATTTGTACCAGCTGTGTTATTTTTACTTCGAGATTTTGACAAATGTTTGGTTTATTACTCCTTCACTTCTTACTATCACACAGAGACCTTACCCTTACTCTTTGTTACCTGTATACATCACCCATTTCAGTTACAGTTTTTCCTCATATTGCTGTTTATGTCCACTAATACCCAGTACACATACAAACACCCTCAGTTCCTCAGAGCAGATACCACAATTGGGCCTTGAAGTTGGCCATTAGCACTTCAAATCTTTCCCATATCTTCCTTAACCTTTACCTGCTGCCCATCCAGTATATAGGACACTAGTACTTCTACCACCTAATGACTGTATTTCATGTATTCAGTAACAAATATACTTACTCAATTTTTTGAGATGTGCTGCAAAATCTCCATTTCTTCTCCCTTGGATGGAATTTCATAACATTATATTTCTTGGTTCATAAAACATTCACATTTTACATACAGGGTGCACAAAATTTTAAGTTTCTACCTCTGGTGTCAAAGCAATAATCATCCTGTTCTTTCATGTTGTGTAACTGGCACATCTGATAAAGTGTATTTAAGAAGCCAAAAAAAAATATTGACTTTGAGAATAAGAATAGCAGTCTCAATTAGGTGATATTCCAAATAATGCCTTAAAAGTTAAAGCTGTGTGGTGAGATCCATCTAGTTACTGGACACATTTCTTTGATAAGACACAACTTTTATGAAGTTTATTTTGCAGGAAATGTCAACATTCAGACTGTCAGCACTGCAGACCATGTTGCAGGACTCTGTCCCACTCACAGTGCTGGAAACTGCAAACAAACAGTTCACTGAACTTACATCAAAATACAGGGATTTGCTACAGAAAGAGCAGAGTCTGGTAAGATGCATGTGCACATGAACATGAGTTGAGGGTTTCACAGTTGTGAATAAGAAGATTGCAGTATTGTGGGACATGACACTTTACAGGGCCAAAGATATGTACTAACATTTTGGAACCTGCTGCCTCCATCTTACTGGTAGGTGTGTGGCTTTCGCTGAAGATGGACACAGCATTTTTCTGAGTGGTGTAGGAAAATATCTACTGGTAATGCATGTGGAACAAATCAGAAGCTGAAATTACTTGTGGAAATCTGTTACTTAGTGATATGGATGGAAGAACATTCAGACATGATAGAACTAACACATTTTTGCATTTTGTTTTGTGAAAGCTTGAAAATTCTTTCTTATGTGTGGGTAGATACAGTAATTTGTAATGTATAAATAAAGTAGCATTAAATATACCACAATATGAAGATGTTACCAGTTGTGTGATACAGCATAGAAAGATCTGTAGATCATGAGAGATGAATTTGGAGGAATGTGGCTGTATTCACAGAAAATCTTACAGTATTGCACCAGCATTTGTTGGGAGGAACTGAGGAAAACCCTAAAATGCCGCAGTCAAAATGGCTGGCCTCGTTCAAGTTTATGAAGCAGGAGTGATAACCATAGCATTGTTTGTATATTGAGCATACAGTGCATTGGGTAAACATATAAGGAAGTTTGAACAGTGAAACCTCCACTTTAAGTTCCTTGTGTGGGCAGTGGATTTGAACACAAAATGGAGGTTTTTAATACTGACATTATTGACTTGGGATCATTGAAACTGAATGTTAAATGAGAAAAAAGAAAAAGAGAACATCGAGTGGGGGTCTGACTTATTGTGTTTTTCTTGAAGGTGTGTGAGAACCAACTGGCAGCTCGTCTGCAGGGGGAGGTTGAGGCTCTGCAGAAGGACAAAGAAGAGCTTCAGAGTGCACTGCAGGTGACCAGAGAGAAAATGCATTCGTTGGAAGTTCTTATGTCATCTGTAAATCAAGACACAGTCACACAGGACACTCATGACAACCAGGTAAGCTTAACTCTGTGGCCTTCATGTGAGATTTGAATTTCTGGTGGTAGTGAATGTCATGACTGCAGCCTTCTGCAGTATTACATGATATAATCAGTCAACAAGTTGTCACAGTCATCAAATGAAATAGGGCACTTTGCAGAGGGGGAGTCTGAAGACTGCATGAAGAAAGAAGTGATGTTTGATTGTTTTGCCTTCTTCTGCATATCCCTATAAACTGCCTAGTATAGTGGTATGACAGCATATTGTGCATAAATCTGAAGCCTGTCTCATCAATGTTAAGGATTTGCTGTGGTAAGAAGTTCTTGTCCTTATTATCTTCCTGAATGTCTTATCCATACAATCAACAGATGACAGTTCTTTTATTCCCTATGTGTTCTAAAGGCTCATCTGATTCTACCAGTTTGCAAAGCACCCTCTACTGGCATGGAAGCTGCCCTTCTATATACCCCAGAACTCTTCATAGTGGTTTTTTAACTGCTCAGCCTCCTCTGTCACCACAGCGTCACTGACTGACAACCCTTTCTGTGCTTCATCTTCCAGCCATATGCACAATGCCCTTTTCATTTTTTGAGGAAGGGCTGACGTGGACTTAAACAAGATATTTTCACGCTTGGTGGAACACTGGCCATAATGTTTCCCCTGCCTTTGTCTTCATTTTTCTTGATAAAAAGAATCAGTGTATTGTTTTCATTGTAATCAGTTCTCACTGCAGCAATTCTCATTCCTTTTTCAAAATTATACAACACCTCCACTTTCTCTAACATAAACATTTCTTTTGTTTTCTTTTCTTCCATTAGTTCTACATCAGCATGTATATCACACCTCCCAGTTGTACTTTGTAAATGAGGGCAACAATTATTGAAGTAATTGTGAGATGTACAGCTGATGTACATTTCACATTATAAAATATCTGTGTAACCAGTGAGTGAGACATTCAGATGTGTCCTTTTCTGTATCGCTGTGCTGTTGCTTTCGTAAATGAACAAGGAAACTACACCATGATGTACAAGAGTGGTCACAATAATTCTTCTGTGAATAATTATAACCACAAACCACAATTTTCTAAATAAACAGGCCTGTTGTATTTGATTACCTTTGCAGTAGCCCAGATTATCTAAAGTTCAGTAACTGGATGCTAGTGAACAATGGATTGGAAAGGATATGAGAGTGATGATGCCATAATTGAAGTGCTGTTCTGTCACATATTTGGAGACTTGGGGATAAGCACAGAGGGCTGCAGATTTCATGTGGAGATTTCACAGACAGAGATTACTTTGATGGAGGTTAATTGCTACATGGTGTGCACATTATTGGGAGAGATTTAAAGACAAAACAGAATAAGAGGATATGGAACATTCTAAGATTGAGTCTATGTAGAACCCGACATAGAGGTTTTGAACATGAAGTTAAAGGAAAGGCTGAGATCTAGATGGCACAACAGATTAAAAAAAAATATAACACTAAAGGAAGGATGAAATTGGGAGACACTCGAGGAGAGGGTGTTTAGGAGGATGAAAGTAGATGGAGAGGCTCAATTGCTAGAGGACACACATATAATGAGTCTAAGGAAATGAAGGTATTTTTAACAGAAGGACCACTACTTTTCTTATAAAGGTGTCGCATAGGTATAGATGTAAAGTCATAATCCTCTGTTTAACTGCTGTACCCTAGTGAATAAACACACACACACACACACACACATACAGTATTCCCATATTTTCTACAATTTTTCACTTATTTAATGACTTATATAATGGCTTGTATTGATAAGCTGTCATTTCTTTCACCTACATGGACTGAGGAAGCCATAAAAAAATCTACCACCAGTACACATACAAGTCAAGGTGCTTTACTGCTGATGTTTTAAGTATGTTTTATTTTTTCATTCTGAAATTAAATGCTGGCCTTTCTTATGGACCCTGTTTCAGATCTTACTGTTGTCAAAGAATTTGGCTACTATGGAGCTCAAAGAATTGTATGAAAGACAAAGAGCAGATCATGCTGATAAAATGTATCATATTTTAAAAGGTATGCATTTTTACTTTAGTACCATGGACAGCAATACAGTTACAAATTGCCTTCAGTGACAAAGATTTGAGGCTGTGTTAATGTTTGTTGCTTTTATGAACCTAGTATGAAAATGTTAAGGGTAATGAACTTTGAAACTTCAATTCTTCTGGGATATTATGTCATGTTTAGTGATATTATGTCATGTTTACTGATATTATGTCATGATTACTGATATTCATCATAATTATCCCAGTGTAACATCTCAGAAGACTTGAATTTTATAAGGGTACTGTGAGAACCTTGAGTCCCAGAAACTACTTAAGTATGTCTTTTTCACTTCCACATCTTTTAAAGTAGTTTATGATTAATGCCACTATTGATGGATGTGAAAAGAGACCATATACATCTTTATGTACAGTGAGACTGGAAAATTGTGGTTTGGCTTGGGGCAGGGATAAAAATTTTTCTCTTTGCTGCCTTGTTCATACTGGCTCTGGGGTCCAACCAGTGGCCTATCCAGAGGCTTTCCACAGGAGTGCTACACACATTGCCCCTGTAGCATACTAATCTTCTCTTATTAAAAAAAAACCACAGGGAAATACTGGGGATGTTGGAAGCTGATCAGTGAGTGCAGCACTCAGATAATGAGAGAGGAGAATCAGAGAATGAAAATTATTTTTTATAAAAAAGATGCGTGTATGTGCATGCACACACACACACACACACACACACACACACAAAACATGATGGTTTGTCCCACTTGAAAGTAATATATATATATATATATATATAGTAGACCTATGTAGAAACAACACAACAAGAGAAGTGTTATATCAGTTGCAAGACAAAATTAAAATAAATAAATCATGAACTTCCACCATAGAGCTCCAGCTAGGTTTGGCAAGGCCAGGATGTCAGGATGAAAGGGCTGGGAAAACAAGAAAGTAGGAGAGAGTGCATGGAAACTGCATGATGGCAAAGGAGTAAAGCAATTAGTGTGAAGTTGACCATTGATCTGTGTCTAGTGCTGAAGTTAAGAATGCATCAGGCATCACTTCAACTCTTCCATACATGTTCATAGGATAGTGTTTGGGCAAAGAGTTAGTTTACCTTTGTATATTTAGAGAATCGGAAGTATTGAAGAAAAATGAAAATCTTAGTCAGAATATTTGGTCTTTGGGAATGCAGTTTGATACTGTCATGTATTGTAAATTTGTGAATTCTTGACTTGCTGAGGGAGTGTTAGCTTCTTGAGAAGAACTCCTTTGCGTTTAGCTACATGAGCTGTCAGTTTCCAGGGGATGGTTCTTACTGGCAGTTTGTTCAATTAAATTTCTAAAAATATTATTAGATTTGAACTACTAACCTTGTTAACAGGCCAGTTGGCAGAGCTGGAGGAACGCAGTGCAGAGGTGGAGTCACAGAACAGCACTGTGATTCAGCAGAATCTGGAGTTGCAACAAGTGGAACGTGAACTAAGAGACAATCTGCTTACATTCGTTAGCCGCAGTGAGCTGCAGGATGTGCAAAACAAATTGCTCAGATCAGAGCAGGAGAGGGTATGTGCCCCCATCACTTGCTTATTATGTCAACGTACACCAAAGATTAGAAGTGACCCATTTAAATCACTACGTAAGAATATGAGACTGGAACAAAATTGAATATTTAATTTTACAAGCTACTTAGCTTGTCATAAGGTGAGTTAAAGTAACTGTTTGTGTGGTGTCCAAAAGACGGCTTTAATAGTCCAAGAAAGAAGGTATCCATACTTCATAAAAGTATTTTAATCTAGTTGAACTTATGTGTCTTACTGATACAACACACAAATGCATGTGGCAGGTTGACAAAATTCATGGTTGTTGATACGTGTTGATATGCTTTGTAAGTATCTACGTGTAGGTTTCCCAGGCCTTCTCCTGATTTTGCAAGAGCCCAAGTACAGGCAGGTCTCGTTTTACACCAGGGTTACGTTCCTGAAAAAAAATCATGCAAATCAAACACAAAATTCCTATTTCAAATAGTTTGTTTCCTGGGGGTTAGGGGATTGAAAACCTCTTCTTATATAGTGTACAACTATACCACTAGTGGACATATGAACCTGTGGAGTATATATATACCATGTATACAGTATATATATTTATTTCTACACATTATGCATACATTTCTAGACAATATGTTTGTTACTTTCTAATGCAATAAAAATGTAAGAGACTCACATTCATAGTTTTTGGTACAGTTTATTCCAAAAGGACTGGAGGCCTTGCTATACAAACACTTGAATTCCTGACTTAACACTTCCTGTAACTGTATCAGCATTATCACAAATTGTACGTACACTGCTACAAGCAAATCTAACATTATGGCATATGTCAACAAATCATTCACCTTTCTCAAGTCGGCTTACTACTTCAAGGAGCGTCATCCCTGTTGTGTTTGTTAGAACCTAGGGTAATAATTCTATAAGGATATAGCAGTCATAACACAACTACAACACTGGATAATATAGTTGTGTTGTGACTGCCATATCCTCATAGAATTACTACCTTAGGTTCGGCTTACTACATCTAATCTCTCTTCAATACTGATTGTCTTTTGCCAACTTTTCTTTTGGATCACACTAAGTGATTTAGCTTTACGTTTCTCACTCATGTGGGTAACAACAGCCAATGCAGATGAAGGGAGAGTTACACAAGCCACATGCTTGTATCACTGACGTAATCCATCCATACACATGACTGAACGTGTGACAGTGATGTCACTTTCCACCGTCAACTCAAGACACGTGTAGCCACATGTCGTCTATGTCAGATTGCATTGAACTGAAACTTTTGTGTATCGTGTGTGCCAAATCATGTTAAACTGAACACTGTTGCGTGAATATGAAATGTGATGTAAATTTTCGGGTCTTGTTAAAGCAAAATCACAGAAAAAGAAATCATAAAATGAGACCTGCCTGTACTGATAAGGGAAGCTAATCATCATGGTTTTGACAGTATGATTTTGATAGTGGACTTTTCCATTAGAGACTTTTGACGTTTTGTTTCTGGCTTGTTCTGAAAGTTTCAGTGGCACATTATTTGCAAAAGGCAAGATTCTTTGAGCACACAGGTTGAAAGGCCTAAGTTAATTTATTTTTTCCATGCTCTTTGACAAACAAAAAAACACTGTACAGTAGACACTACAAGAAACACACAAACTAACAAACAAACTGAATCCCAGTCACTGTTTATACAGAGCTGCTAAAGCATGTTATGCAAACCAACACATGCTGACCCACTAGACTTTCTGTGAAGTTATTTAACCCTTGTTGTCTGGAAGTAGGATATTTTACATTTGATAAGTTAGAGCTGGTGTCATGTTTTAACTTGGTGATAATGATTATAATATTAAAAAAATTCAATGCTAGTTCAGTTGATCAACATGAATATATGACTGCAGTAATGGTGCATATGACCATCAATGTTGAGTTAAGACCACATATTTAACCTCAAACGTCATTGCAGATGGAACTGAAACTGGAAAAAGATCGAGTACAAGAAATAGGTGACATTGCTCAGGAGCAAGTGCGGAATTTCGAACTGTGGAAGTTGTCGCAGGAGTATGAACTGGACTATATGAGACGTCAGATTCTAGAACTACAGTCCACTAGTGATGAGCGATCCATTATTGGTAAGAGCCCACTGTTGCCTTGTTGAGTCTGTTAGTATCAGTAGGAGTTTGTGCCACCAGCATTCATGTTATTTTGGACGCAGTTTGGAAACTATTTGATGCATCATACATCTACGTAATTGTTTGGTGTTAGATATGACATACATTTGTATCACTTGGAAGTGTATTTTTCAGAAACTTTTATTGTATTTACATTTGAACAATTTATATCATTTAGGATGTATGTTTTAAGGGTGCTTTTTGGTGGCGATGGTGTTGGTGGTGATGGTGGTCATTTTCAATAAATCTAGCAGCCAACACAATGTTATCAGTACAGTAACTAGGCTACAGGGTGGTCAATCGTATGTTTGTGAATCTTGGCATGGGCAACAGATTCATTTTTTCTGCAAAGTGTCCAGTCTAGCTCTGCAGCTTACCCAGCCTTGTATTCTGTAAGTAGCAGGAGCAAACAGTCAGCACCTAAGGCTGACCGCTATCCTATGATAGTGCCAAGATTTAATAATGGATGAAACTATGCTTCTACTTCTTCATGATGCCATCGTGTCATGTATAGGGACAGTTTTATGTGTATTTTTCTATATACAGGGTGTTTCACGACTTTAGGGCATAACTGCAGGAGGTGATTTCCTAAGTCTTTGTGATCAAAAAAGTTCATACAAACATGTGTCCGATTTTGGACGGTTACGGAGTTATGACCGTTTTTTAATTCCCGTACACGTCCTCTTGTGAACCGCTATTTTTAGCCAGCTACAGA
>Ga0131853_10003841_pt1 | contig 26962 bp, 15 predicted proteins | sample TergutLab28metaG_FD_92764 | JGI IMG/M metagenome (GOLD analysis project Ga0131853, IMG submission 92764) | Labiotermes labralis P1 segment gut microbial communities from Petit-Saut dam, French Guiana - Lab288 P1 (version 2) (version 2) | ecosystem: Host-associated > Arthropoda: Insects >...
AGAGGTATAGCTCTACTCTTCCATGACCGCGGCACTAGAAGGGGGTGAGTGGTCAGCAGCACGCCCCGGCCGCACTTTACCCCAGGGAAAGACCTGGTACCCATTTTCAGGAGGCTGGGTGGGCCACAGGGCCACCAGTATTCGATCCCGGACCATCCAGCCATTGGTCTGTCGCTACACCGACTGAGCTACCCGGTCTACAATACTTCGGAAAGTACTAATGTAAAAATACAATAGATTCAAAACTGAAACTAACGATATAAGCACTATTAATAGTAACAACAGAACAGCTGCAACACTGTATTCCCTAGGGACATAGTTTGTCTCAGGAATATAATATAAATCCCCCGCATAAAGGAGATAATAATAATAATAATGGCTAATTTATTGCCTATTAAAAACTGAATAAATTGCCTCGAGTGAAGTTATTGTTATGAATTATAAGAAAGCTCGTGTTTCGAAAATTTTTTTGTAACAATCATTATCCTGACACAGATTTTCATGGTTTTCCCCAGTTACGTCACAAAAATTTTGCAATAACACAAGGAATTAGGCTACTAAGTCAGTCCCACCATCTTTCTAATTCATCGTTCGCTAATCATCCTGTTTTCCGGAGCTAACTAATCGGACCTACTGACGGTACGGTTGCAGTCAAATAAAGATAGGGAAAAACTATTAAGGAGGTTGCGTGAAGCATTAAGAAACCGCGTGGTGAGACTTGCAGAGTGGGGAAACAGACAGGCCAATGATTTTTATCACCACAGAAAACAGAGTAAAACCTGTCTATAATATAACCGCAAGAGACAGAAATTTTTCTGTTGCAGGACGGTTCCTTTTAATGCAGGTATTTTAAGTATGGTCATCGTGATCCCAGATCATTCGGAATGTAAAATATTTCCGCTAAAGAAAGGTTTCCGTTATGCCCATATTCCGTTTAGAGTAGGTTTCACTGTACATTGAATCCTCAATCGGAAATCGAGCCATCGACGTCGATAGTGAAAGGGCCTGAGACCACATGGCTCAGGAAACCGTTATTCGATTTGTACGTCCAGTTTAAGTGCTGAAATCGAAAGACAGAACGGCGTAACCACGACCGCGATGGTCACGGTTCTTAGCGGACAGCGAAACGGCTGTTCGTGTTGGTCGCACCTTGACATGGCGTTTTATCCGGCAACACTCAACTTCTCGTTTCAACCTTGCCAAGAACCAGCTGCGATTTAGAAGTGTTCACGGTCTGTAATCCTCTGAACACATATCCCGTCTTTCACGTGTTGTAATGTGACTTCCTTAAACGTGCAAACAAAGCTGTCCCTTTACCAAAATATCACGTATTTGATGCATGCTGGGACCGTGGAAGTAAATAAGTTAGGATTTTAGAAATGGGTTGAACATACAAGGAATATTTGACTTCGCAGACCGTCGGGTTTATAAACAAGGAAAGGGCAACTTGTGATTCTTCATTTCTACGCCTCTATGGACCCCGAGCTCGTTGTTGATTTTAGTGGCTCTGTCAGTCTGTAGACACACAACATCCACGGCTTGTTATGGGTTCTTGCCTTATTTTCTTTTGGCACTACAGCCCAAATCGGGCTCTGACCGCCTCATTTTTTAGGGTTCTCCACCACACACACACACACACACACACACCACACACACACACACACACACACACACACACATGGTAGGACACCTCTTTACGAATGATCAGCTCTTCGCAGAGGCCAGTATCTAAACAATACACACAATAAACGTCCTCGGCAATCGAACGGCCGCAGGCCTACGCCTGAGCCCGATCGGTCACCCGGATGGGCTTACTGACCGATAGACAAATTGAATAACTTTGCCTTATATCAATATGAAGGGGGATGATATTGGTGGCCCTAACGAGGCGATGTCTTTAACATCAACTCGAAAATTTTGGTGCAGAGGGACATTAACTTGTTGTTCCTCCTATCTTGATAATCGGAAGTTCATAGTTCGAGTGCTAGGCTGGGTTAAAAGTCATGTCCAGATGTTCATGGTCATGGACTCACAAAATGTGTGTTCCTGTTATCTTATCCATGTCAGAGTGTGTTAACGAGATGTTATGCTGGTCAGTGACTTGCAGTGCTTAGGAAAAAAAAAACCGTGGCTAACACAACTAAAATAACAGGCCAAAATATCTACCATGATGCGTTCTGCGAGAAATAAGGATAGTCAAATCGGATAGAAACTATTTTCTGAAGCAGTAAAATGAGTTTTGAATTTAATTTGTATCTAAATGACAATTTGAACGTGAGTAAATTTCCATATTCGACACACAACGGTAACTTGGAAACTTTTCGTCCAGCCCCTCTCTCGTGCAGTCTTCATAAATTTAAAAATATCACAAAAACAGAAAAAAATTTTGGTTACTTCTGACACTTAGTACTCTTTCTCGTTTCTGATGCAAATTTCCTTCTTAATTTCGTCATCGTTCAATTTATGGCCATCTCGGGTAACCTGACCCGTTGTCTCTGTGTTAACTTGTACAACGGTCCACTTTTTCCAACCATTCGTAAACTCTGCTTCGGCTCACATGGTTATTTACACACTGAAGTGTCAGTAACAACCAAATATTTACGCTCACCTGCTACAAACATCTTCATACACTTTGTTGCTAAGTGTAGAATATAAACTGTGCCAACAAAATTACAACAAATATAAAAAAATGTAAATCAGTCCCGTTACAGGCCTGGAGTGGCCCACAGGGTTCCAGGAAGTTAAGATTCCCAGATTACGTGACAACGGCACAGGATGGTGGTGGGTTGTCAGCCTTACGCACCGGCCGCCTTTGCCCCCAAGAAAATACTCCTGTTACTCATTTCTGTTTGAGGCTGAGTCGACCCCAGGACCATAGTGTGATCGGAAGGATTATGTCAATGAAAAATCCACAGACACCAGTTGGGATCGAAGCAGCGGCCTTCCGATTTGTAGCACAGCACCTTAACCACTGTGCTACCGCAGTTCCCCACAACAACAATACAGTTCCTATTTATCTTAAATGTCACCTCTTTGCAGCTCGAATTATTATAGTGAATTCTAACAGTCTGTTAGGAATTACTTTTGCAGAAAATCTGTTCGAATTCGAATTTCAAAAGCAGCCATTGCAAGGAGGGAGCTTAGGTAAAACTAACGTAAAACGCTCTACATATAACGTGTCGGTTTGAGCTCGACATTGGACCTGGTACAGGGGAAGTGCTGTCGAGTGCAACTCGACACTGGACCAGTAAGTTTCCAAAAAAGTTAGTAAGGAAGGATACACAAATATTTCAAAGCGAAAAGAAACTCTAAAATATATCATCATCATCATCATATATCTTTCATGGAGTTGGGCCACTTGTTGACCCGTTCCGGTCTCACGTATCGGAACGGGTCAACAAGTGGTCCAACTCCATGAAAGATATGTCATGATGATATAAGGGGTAGTGATGCGTAATACTATAGCCTATCCTAACCAACAGTCATCCTCACCTTCTCGTGGTACACCCTGTTCTCACAAAAGAGGAAATAACGACAGAGTCACAGCGGTATAACTGTTTCACCAGGAATGGAGGAAATGCCATCCCTAAACATGCCGCTCCAGAGGCTAAAGGTAGCAATCCTACCACTGGACTTACCCTGCTCTGGGCCCGTAACCCGTTCAGGGGAAATTTTAACCACTGGCAAGTCTCACGGAAAGAAGTCGGACAGATTTTCTCTAAAATGCAAGAAAGGAAAAATGTTGCCAGTGGCGCTTTGACCAAATGATGAAACCGAGATATCTGAATGAGGTTCTTGTTGCAGGCTGCATCAGTAATGACCACAGAGAATATCAACGTCACATGATAAGTGTGCTATCATAAATAAGCTATCTTACAAGGAATAAACCAAGTAGTTCTCTGTAGGCACGGTTTTCATAAACACGTAAATCTCACGGTTCCGCAGAACATAAGAAGAAATGCTAATGTAGTTAAGGCTATTCAACATGATGAACTGAACTTCCCAAAATCTGTATATAAATGTTAGCTTCTTTCGCAACCAAATTTATACCGTACTGCCGCCATTTCTTTCGCCAAGATTCGCCGCCTCTCTCCCTGTCCTCACACAAAGTCCAAGAACTAGTGAAGGAAAATTTGTGACATTGAATATTAAAGCAATTTGAATAATTTACGTCGACCTGTGCCACGCTTCTTTAACACCGGACAGTAATAAAACACCTCCGTGTGTTTCTGAGGTCATCCCTAACGAAACTCGCTAAATATATGTTGCATGTTAAATGTTGAGCAACAGAACTTACAACGTGAAATACATATTTTTAACTTAATAAATTCATCCCGCTGAGTTTCCATAGAAATATTCTAAGAATATTAAACAGACAGTCTGACACGACCCTTTTATATGACAGCTACATGTTTCGTTCTGTGGGCTGGGTAGCTCAGTCGGTATAGCGACTGACTAGGGGCTGGACGGTCCGGGATAGAATCCCGGTGGGGACGAGATTTTCCGACCGTTCAGACCTGCCCTGGGGCCCACCCAGAGTACCGGGTCTTTCCCTGGGGTAAAGTGCGGCCGGGGCGTGCTGCTGACCACTCACCCACTTCTAGCGCCGCGGTCATGGAAGAGTAGAGCTATACCTCTACTCACCCTCCGGGCCACACAGTGCCTGTAACGGGATCACTTTATCTTTATCTTTACATGTTTCATTCTACATATTGACCATCTTGAGCTAAAAATGCAGTCAATAAAAGTCAGATAATGCGCCCAAAAAATATATTGTACAACTTGGGGTCCCACATAAGGGTGATGATGTTATTTTACTGCCTTTTAATGACTGTATGTTTTAGCCTATGAAGGTCGGTATTTAGGCCGAAACATGTTGCCTTAAATACAAAACTACGGCTATGTTTTACTGACTGTTTAACGCTGCCTTGGGCACATTTTTACTCTACCATATATCTTTACGTTTTGTTGTTGTCGAGATAATTTTAAAAAATGTAATTTTTATGGCTTGTTATCTCATAACACGATCACCACTGGGTGGATTTGAGAGACATTTTATATTCCAAGTTCTTATAAAAGGAGCAGAGGCACAAGCAGAAGCACAAGCTCTTTTACCTTATGGCTACAGTTCCACACTTCGTTATTCTAATCAAGATAACTTCAAGGCGTGACAAACTGCTTTCGACTGATTATTAAAAGGTCTAGATAAATGTCTTATCTGTTTAAAGGTCAGTATAGGGGCAGTCGATGCGGAGGAGACAAACAGCTACAGTTCCTCTTTCTTTATAAGCAAATATCTGTGTATTGCTGTTTTTACTTTAGATGCCGGCCTGCTGGCTAGCAGTCAGTATTCGGAAGGTCCTGCGACCGGCCACCTCGACACATGTTTTTCTTCGTTTCCCTGTGTCTATAAGCAAATGCTGAGATGGTTCCCAACATTCCAAGTTGCCATTACATGCTTCTCATGTAGCCCTCCCGACTTAATCTAGTAGTAACCAATTTCATGTTTTGTATACATGTAAAATAACCACTGCCACCGGGTGACAACCCAATTGCAGTTAATTGTTATTACTATTATTATTAAAATGCGTTAACGATGTATAGTTTGTTTTAACATGTGTAGAGTAGGTAAAACCTTTCATATAAATATGTCGACAGAATTCAGCTCCAGAATGAGAGTTTTATCTCACTATCCATTTGCCTACTGCAAATGACCACCGGACAGCCATTCAGGTTACGCAATCTGCATTTTCGCTATTTATAAGAAGCGACTCATAAAATCCTCAGAACTGCAGACGACGGCTATAAGGTTACTTCGACCAGATCCTTCCAAACGCCCCGTGAACCGCTGCGATCGTATATGATCTTGAAACAGGGCAGTAAATTTTGGACATATTTTAAAGTACTTGTCACTACAAAAACGTGGTGGCAAGTACTTAATTAAGCACAGAATAACGTCACGTAACTTCACACCAAGTACGCCCAGACCGCGTCGCTTTCAAAAATACTCCTTACCTTTCGGGCCCATATTAAATGGTTCTAAGAGGGCAATCGTGTGTGGGAGAGAGTGTACTTTAAAAAGCCGTCTTGCTCCACTAAACTAAGAGCCACGCCCTACAGCAAACCTGTACAACCGCACTGCTACCAACTTGACAACTGCAAAAAAATCCAAAGTGTAAACAACCCGCTATTAACATCTTGATTAGGTTTTTCCTCAATCAGATCTCAGTGTTCATTGCCGTCCGCCCGTTTCGCGAGTTCTTGTGACCGCGCGACATTTAGGCTTGTCGCTGAACCGCCGACTGCCGCTGCTATGTGCAGAAGTCTGCAGATCCCGTTCTTGGGACACCTGACAGCAGCAATTACGGCCGTCGAAACAGAGGAATTGGTTTCATGTCTGGGTCGATAAGAGTGAATGAACGTACATAGACACGTGGAAACAAGACACACACCTAGATATAGCGACAAGACCGATGATAAAAATGTAGAGTATGTCTTCGGCCTTCTGCGATGTTAAGCAGCTTTTGTTGGTAGTCAGATGCCGGCGTTACGGAACTGCCTATCGGTCCCATCTTCACGGGTGCAGCAGTCCCAAGACCCTTGAAGATGGGAAAGACAGGCTATCCCAAAAAGTCGGTAAGTAACTAACCGATCAATGCTGCGTGACGTCCCAGAAAAGTTAAGACATCATTAACACAACGGGGGAAGCCTGAATTCACACAAAATTGTAGTAGTAACCAAACTGTAGTAGTAGTAGTAACCAAATTGTAGTAATGGTAACCAAATTTTAGTAGTAGTAACAAAATTGTAGTAGTAACCAAATTGTTGAAACTTTTTTTCATCCTGGAGTATAAAAGAGGGGAGGCACAAACAGAGTTGAAAGGCTGGACGATGTACAAGCGCGAAAACTGAGTGGCTGTAAAGTGGCACCGGCCTCACATCGTCTTAACTGGCTGCTGGACGTGTTTGTGTCCGTATTTTATTTGACAGTGCTATCAGTGATAAATAGTATATGGTCAAGTGAGGGGACGGTTGTGAATTATGAATTTAAAAAAACACCTGGAAGTTTGTGGCCACGGTCTAATTTAGGATAATACTGGGGTATTTAAGAAAACCACGAAAACTTAATCAAGAAGGTCGTGTCTCGTCCAAATGTAGAATCAGGGACTTCTAGAATAAAAATAGGAAGAGTTACCGCTGGAGTTGACTTGCTCAGTTTAGTGAATTTGTGCATTTGTGTGATCGGTTTTAAGCTTTGTGATTTTGTTTGAAAACATAGGCCAACCCTAAATGAAATACTAAATGACAAAGTTTGCGTCATTCCATGTACTGAAAAGTACAGCATAAAATTCAACGTTGTAGTATTTTCTCGTGTTGTATTTTAAGGCTTTTTCTGAACCGTAGAACTGCAGTGACTACGTGTAGCTTAAGGCGATGACCTGTGAATGGTGAATGAGAAAGGAGACCCAAACTGTCTGTGATGTTATGCCTTGTTAAATCCACGACCTGACCACGAGTGCAAAATCCCGAGAACCCGGGTCACTACTTTTTGTACGGTGAAGGCGACATCGTACAAAATTTATTTGAGGTCCCTCACTATGGAGGTTTCTTCGTGTAACCCTTCTAGCGACTGTAATTTTGGAGCAGCTCCCAGATTTCCCGATAATTTGTGTACCCTGCAGTAGACCCTGAGCATGGAAGAAGAAAGTTTCTTTGAAACGTCGGTGACTATTCACCAATCGACACGGTGCAACAGCTTGTCGTCAACACCACCCAACACCGCTGTGTTAACCTGAAGTATAGCAATTGGAAGCGATATGGGTGTCAGGGAGTAGTGAAGTGCATGTAGTACCCTCTCCTTTCCGAACCGCATCCTCACCTGTCCGTGGTTCAACCTGCCCTATTTAACGAGGCTCTGCAGACCGAGTCACAGCGGTACAAATCTTCCATCATCCGCTGAGGAAGGGCTGCAGAACACGCCTGTAAAGAGGCTAGAAGGTGACAACCCCACCACTGGACTACCTAGCGGTAGGCTAGCAACCGGCCTTTGGGAATTCAGCATCACTTTCAAGCCTTAATGTAAAGACAACAAATCAAAATGGCTACGACATGTAACATGAATGAGTAGCAACAGGATACCAAAAATAATGCTGAATTGTAGACAAAATGGACGAAGACGACTTGGAAGACCTTTGAAGAGACTATTAGACGAGGCCGAAGCAGGTCTATCGAGACCTAACTGGTGAAGGTTGATGATGATGATGATGATGGAAACGACATGGAAATGACTGATATGATTCAATTACCTTCTGTCTTGGTGTCAGCTAAGGCTACTGTGAATGACCATGAAACAGCATAGTCGATGAATCCAGCCAAGATGCGAACCACGCACATCCTGAATTCAAGTGGTACCGCTACAGTAACCTGTGGCCTGACCACTACAGTACTGTGAGCACCAACAGCACCATCCGAATGGCTCAGTGTACGATGGAGGGATTTCTGAATGACCGCAGATGTTGGGTCGTCACGTGATCTCAGGAAATGACGGCGTTTGATGAAACTGAATTCCGTAGAAGAATAAATCGTTGCCTGCTGCAAGGTTAAAAGGTAATGGAAGGGGAAAACAATCCCTGGAGAGGCCCTGAGGGTTCCAGGAGGTTGAGGCTCCCGGATTTCAAGACAATCGGCACAGGAAGGTGGTAAAGTTGTCAGCCGTACGCACCGGCCGCCTTTAAGTCCCAGGAGATATCCCTGATACTCATTTCTGTTATAGGCTGAGTGCACCCCAGGGCCAAAGTGCGGCCGGAAGAATGACTAATTCCAATGACACTAGCGGGAATCGAACACGCGAACTTCCAGCTTGAAGCGCACTGCCTCAACCAACAGCGCCAACGCGTGTCACCCTGTTGCAAGGTAGTATTAAATAATCTGATTTGACGAAATGAACAGCGGCACGATAGAATCTGTCAGAACAGTCGCTGTCGTGGTCGAGCGTCGAACACAAGCATATCTGGAATTAAACCAGAAGCGGTAAATCTTGGGGGCAGTTTAATTCGTGCCGCCAGTTCCTGACGGTGAGGGCACTGTTGTCTAATATGGGCCAAATAGACTTGCAATATATTTGCATGTGTGTTTATTATTACATACTGCTTCCTCCCACACGCTTCGACCCTTCTGGATCATCACCAGGGAGGACCAAACACAAGAAGAAACCTGTACAAAACACTAGTGTGTATCACCATTTTTATATGTGTTTTCTTTTTATTTCGTTCTCCCTGATGAGCCAGAAGGGCCGAAAAATTTAGGCGAAAGTAATACATAATAATAATAATAATAATAATAATAATGTATATAAACTTAATACTAGTTCATTTGTTCGACTTATATCAATGATTGTCTAATGCATGGAACATATGGACAACATTAAATCAGATTTGTTGCTACATACAATTAACGTTACACAGTATATGTCAGCACAATCTTTTTTATTCTTAAGCAAGGCTACATGTTTCGACTAAAAGTTAGTCATCTTCAGGCACTTACAACATTTTCGTTACCAGATGCTTTGCCCATTTTAGGATCCCATAGTGTTTACAATTTTGCAATACATCTACTGCTACATACATTCGCACCTGACATTTATTTTGTTTAATGCTGATTAACGTTTGATTCGATGCTTCGATTGTCTGCCGCTGGACATCTGATTGCACTTTTTGTAGCTTCTCCGAACTTCTTACATTATTGCCAAACTGCCCTGTGCAGGTCATAAAAGAACTTAGGCGAGAGGAGGTACAGCTCCTCTTATTCTTAACCTCGGCACTAGGTATGTGTAGGTGAGAAGCTTTACACTCCGGCCGCTCTACCAACAGAGGAATGAGACCCTATATCCATCGAATAGGAGTGTGGGTGGAACTCCGTCCCGGTCTGGACTCTTTGGAGGTGTAAAGACTCTGGTAGCCCTGGTGGGAGTTGAACTTCGATTCGTCAGTTTTCCAACCAGCAGTAGAGCCGGTGCTGCGGGCTGACAACGTTGCCGCTTTCGTGTGCTGATTTTGTAGATATCCTGGCAGCCTGAACCTGCTGGAACCCTCAGGGCCTGTCCAGGTTTCTACAGGGACTGCATTACCATTTTTTTATGATGGTTAAAGTTGAAAAAAATGTTTCAATGCGTAGGAATAACCTTGAAAATCAATTGATTTATTATCTGAACTCCTTCAAGATAAGGCTGTGATTACAGTAAAAAATTATCTAAATACAATGAGCCTAGCTGCGAGGATTTTCCTCCAATGGTCTCTTCATATTTTGATGTGGAACAATGGAACGTCTGGCTAGCTCTAGACTTCAGATTTTTCTCCACAGGTTCAGATCGTCAAATCATTCCTTGCTGTAATAATACCCGAAGATTCGTCACAGACATCACAAGAGCTCCGCACTGGACTACACCAGGGGACAACCCAAGTGTAACTCACACCTTTTTGTGGGAGGTTTGATTAAAACATCGCAACTGGTCAAGACTATACAGCGTTGGTGGAATTTAAGTCGTCGTCAACTTTTACATTTTAACCACGTCTAAAGTCATTCTTAATCATTTAATAATACTTTGAACAGCCAAAATATAGGCTAAAAATGTGTACCACGAAGGGATATTTGGGGTTTGAGAGTATGTGACAAGAGACAAGATGTTTCTGAAATAGATGGCCATATATTAGATTCATGTTTTGCGTAACGAAACAAAGCATAATCTTAGTAATTAACCAAATTGATGCACAAAATCTTGTTTTATAATAAGTTTGTTATATTCCTCTACATGTTTCGAGCACTATGTGCTCATCATCAGGAGGTCAAAATTGTATTATACAGCATCTGGAATCGTCACACCTGTAGGTGGCCGTTCCTGTGCACAGGTTGAGAGAGGACTGGTGCACCGGACGGCCACCTACAGGTGTGATGATATCAGACGATGTACGAGTATAATACAATTTTGACCTCCTGATGATGAGCACATAGTGCTCGAAACATGTAGCGGCATATAATAAACTTATTATAAAACAAGAATTTGTGCATCAAGTTGGTTAATTACTAAATTATACTGAGATTCACGGTCAGCAAAACATCAAAACAAAGCAGTAACTCAATTCGAACTCCTGTCCCGAGCACTTGCTTTTTTGGTAGATCACTTCAAATGTCAGAATATGGAAAGGTCAATAACATGTTTAAGAGTACAAGATGGACACTTTGAACATCTCTTGTGACATGTATCACAGGACCAATGGCATTGGTGTCTGAAATGTGAATTTTTTTCATGTGTATTAATATGACTGCCTATTTCAGAAACACCCTGTATAATTTCAATTAATGAGAGAATTAATTGTTCTCAAAATTTTGGGTAAGTAGATGGTGACTTTTCCCTTCAGACCAAACGTAGCACCTTTTGGCTAAATGGCTGAATAAACAGAACGAACATTCAATAAACTGGCTGCGGTTTCACTGCAGGTAACATCCCAACATTTTCCTGGACAGACTGAGGAAGACTGCGAGTATCTTGTAAAGTAGTCGGCGTATTGGCCGAAATTCGACTCGGGATCATCCCCAATTCATGTCAGAAGAGTTGCCTCTGAGTTACGTTGCTCGCTAAACTCACATCAACAGCACTGTGCAATAAGAGTCACTGTATGGAGACCATTTTCCTCACTTTTATGTCTACGTGTCTGAACCGAGCCGTCCTAAAACTACTGTACCTAAACAAACTATTGCCTTAATAAGCGTTACATTTTCCTGAAGCCACTCTTCCTGAAACGGCTGAATTGTCACTTCGAAGGCTGGGGTACCTGCTTCGATGACATTTCATCCGAGATTTGTAGACGAAGTGTCATTTTAGCAGGTTTGTCTCAAAGTCTGTATCTGGTTGCCCACTGATACCTAACAGTCCACCATTGCTCTACTCTCCTCTGTAATTCCCCGTCGCGGTGTGCGATGTGCCTGATAAGGCCGCAGCACAATATCACACAGTTCGGAGGCTTTGCCTGTCTGTCTGACCCAGAGAACCCTTAACGTGCAAAACAACACTCTGATTAATGAGAAACAAAGCGTTTTCTCTGCGATAGGAACTGGAATTTTGCACACAATCGCGCGAGTATTGACAGGAGATTCATGTTCTGGGGGACATAACCATAACTTCCCAACTACTGAACGTAAAGTACAACATTCCGAGCCGATCCGTGAAAGAGGCACCCAATAATCCTCCAACTTGCCAAGCCCCGTCTTTTAATTCCAACGGTGTCATGTAATTGACGTCAAGTGTTTTATATCTCAACCTTGCGACTGTCAAAAAACTGGGTTTCGAACTCACGATTTGAAATGCCAACCCACATTATTACGGATTATGAATACAAAGCAGATCGTAGGGTGTTTCCAAAACACGGATGTCACGTCTAGTAATACGGTTTGACATATTAAGGGGTTTGAGTGGCAGGAGCTCCAGATTACAGCAAAGCCCGTTTCACAGCAGCAAACAGCTCAATGTTGACTATGCGAGCTAGCCGACGAAGAGGGTTGCAGTAGTTACAGGGTTAAATGGACAGATCTCACGGCAGGGACTATAAGTCATAGGCCTATTGTGTTGTGGGGCGTGGTGCGTAGTAGGCTGGTGGAAATTTGTCAACGTTACAGAGGGGACTGCTCTCTTTAGTAATAAAGCAGAGAATTTTACACTGGTATATTTGGCGGGTTTCTGCAAGACGCTCTATCACGTTACACACTTTTTTCCTGAAGATAAAGGCAGCATTTTCTTCCGAAACTTCGGTAAAACTCTACACCATTTTACCCTGAAGATGGTGCCAGATTTTCTTTCCAAAATTCTGGTAATTTCCTATCGGATTGCAAGCCTTCACATCTTGACAAAGACATTGGAATGAAACGAGGACCTTAATTAGAAGTAAATACATATATACCAGCAGGGCACATGCGGTGATGTAGTTGGCTGAGGCACTGCGCAACAAACCGGAAGGTCAAGGGCTCGATTCTCGATTATGTCGGGATTTTTCATTGGCAAAATCCCTGGGGTCGACTCAGCCTCCAACAGAAGTGAGTACCAGGAATATTTACTTTGGGGTAAAGGCGGCCGGTGCGTAAGGCTGACAACCTTAGCACCTTCAAGTGCTGATTGTCTCCAAGTTTGGGGACCTGTACTTTCTAGACACTTCTGGTCTGAAGTAGGCCTGTACAGGGGTTGCTGTACCTTTACCTTTATATATATGTAGATATATGCTTGTGTGGTGTGTGTGTGTGTGTGTGTGAACTTAGATGTGTTTAACAATTGACAGACGACAGTAATTAGTTTATACGAGTTTTAATCATTTTTGTTAATAATAATGTAATTACCGAAAAAGCCTGGTGTTACCAATTACATCCGAAAATATAAAGGGATCTCAGCTAATAAAATCGAATTAAATTTTGAAGATTCCCATCCCAGAAGCCACCATTCATTATTATAATGTTTGTACAACAACAATTACACTTAATTTCTTCCATGCATTCGGCAAATGCCTCACGGGGACCTAACGCAAAACTCCCACGTATTCGTCGATAAAGGAACTTGGCGGATTCTTACGTGCTTTCGACTGCCAATTTAAATTTATCAAATATGTCCAAACATCTCATTGCAAAATTTATTCATGCATAAAAAAGATACTTAAGATATAATTGGAATATAAGTGAAATTGTTGTAGCTGAAATGAAGTAGCTATTCAGAAATAAAATGTTAAAATTGATATTTAAGACATATGGCAGGTTTTAGTAGACTGCATTTGTTAGTTACAGGGTTTATATAAAACCGATTTTGATCACCGCGTGCCCATTAAATTTGGGGCACTGAGTGATTAGCTGTCTGCTTATGAGCTTCAAGGAAAATTCTGTAACCGTCTAAGTTATTTGGAAGATGGTTGTTACCTCTGACCCATGCAACATGCACAAGTGTATTGACATATTCTTGCTGATTAGTGTAAGTTAAGAAAGGAACGTACACCTTAATCAGGTCATGAAGGCCGAGGGGGGATGAAAGTTAGAGCTTTACTATTTCTTCAGCCTCGGCCCTGGATGGGGGTGGGTGGTCAACGCCACGTTCCGGCAGCTTTACCCCCGGGAATGACGGGCTACTCAATTTACAGAAAGCTCGATGGTCCCCAGGGACGGTCTGAAAGAACGTGGAAAATCTCGCCCCCCACCGGTTTTCGATCCCCGGATCGTCCAACTAGTAGCCAGTTGCTATATCTACTGAGCTATTCCACTGACAAGTATATACTCAAGAATTGTCCTAAATTAATGATAACTTCTCACTTTTTAAATTGACTCGTCAAAGGAAGAGCCAACCATAAGTGAAAATGCCCAGTTCTGTGCACATTAGCTCTGATGACGTCAAGTTAGTTACGTGCAGAGTCAGCATTCGTATTATGGCCTATGTTCATGCTGCAGTGTTTGAAACATAAACACTGAATACACCCTTACGAAAGTGCCCTTTATGTAACGACGGTCGTATATATAGAGAAATCTGCCTTAAACCTAACTTGGGCATAATGGAAACCTGTCTTTAGCGGAAAACTGGAATCATGAGACTCCAGAAATCAAGTACATTTATTAGACAGAGCCTTCCTGCAGGTGGGGGAGGGGGGAATCGGTCACTTCAGGTTCCATTTTAGGCAGGTTTCACTATGTTGGCGTTCGGCACCAAGCCTCCCTCTCCTCCCTCACAGACGGATGTAGACTGTGACTCCGGTAAGTTGCGTTGCAACACTGGCCGGTGGAGAAAGTCCGGAAAATGAATGGCGATCTTGTGTCAGTCCTTCTTGACCCCTTCGATACGCATTTTAAGGAGTTCCCTGAGCGCTCGCCTTCCTGATCAGATTCGCACAGTTTTCTTAAGCGTCTGTGATGTACGTAGCTTCTGTATCCACTGTTTTATATTGTACACAGAGGTCACTGTAACCGAAGTTACTGGGCAGATTTTGTCACACCCTTCGTCGAATTACATTTTAAAACTAAGACCTCCGAAATGTTAAATCTGTATACCGTGAAACCTGTCATAAACGGACCCCGTACAGAACGAAATCCTGTCTTTAGCGGAAAACTTTCACAGTCCTGAAGGTCTCTGAAAATCTACCTATGTTTCTGGCGGTACTGAGTGAAATGGGCTATGTGCATATGCGTACACCTAGATGCACGGTAAATTACAGATGTGTTATGTGCATATGGGTCTGTGTAAAATATGGGTAAATTAAGAGAAAATCATGGCAGAAATGGCATGTTGTGAATTGGCCTCTGGGTGAAGCACATGGTTTTATTGCTAACATTGTGCGGGCGGCTCTGTCCTCTTGTTTGGGCAAAAGCGTAGCTACAAAACGAAACAGGTTTCCAAGACAAGCTCTTTAACATAGCTTCGATACAGTTTCTTCTCGTTAATTTGAATATTGTTGGAATAGGCTTACCATATTGAATCGGAACCCAAGGGCACAGTTGGGATAGGAAAGCTGTGTTCTAGAAGAAAACATCGGCTACTGACACAAACATCAGCCATTGGGAAGTATCGACCGCTGTATATAAATTTTAGGAACCCATTTTTCGAAGTTGGATATTCTGAAACGTCACGTATACAGTTAGTGGGCATGTGAAGACGTTTCGCAGAAAATCCTGCAACATTATTTATGTTAGAAGGGTCTAAGGAGACTGCATGTTCCTTGATAAATGCCTACCAAATCACTCGGCTTCTGATCCTAGAAACTATAACACTCCTACTCAGTTTAGTGGATAAGTAACGACATTTCGGGGGAACTGCTGCACCATTCTTTGTTAGGAGATTTTACGGACACAGCAAGTTCCTTGTTGAATGTCTTCCAAACTACATGACCTCATATTCCAGTAACTGTATTACGCATGTTCATTTTAGTGGCGATCTTTGACTCCTCCCACCAATTTCCGGGAAATTTCATGCCCTGTTGTGGGGAGAACTTTACCTTTACCGTAATGACAAGAAAGGCCACAATATAATGTGTAAGCCCATGTTGTAGATTCAGTGTTTAAATTACGTTTGTTCCGTTACCAAAATTGTTTTGTATTTTAGAGTCAATTTTAGTTACAAATAAATGTTTATATAATACATGATATGATATGATATGATACGATATGATATGATATATGATATAGGCCTACCGTGTAGTGTAGGACATATGAAGGCAAAAGAACTGCCATTTCGCAAGAGGGTCACGTAATCCTCGAAAGTCTTTCTTTTATTCTGAATATCATAAGAAGACGCGATATTTAATCTTAGCAAATAACAGCGTCGTCGAATTAAACACTCAAAAATTATACATAAATTAGTGTGTCGATGAGTACAAATTTTCCACATATTTTAGAGTTCAGTGTAGTTTCAACACCTCACAACAACACCATCCCATCCCCCATTCCCAGTTTCAGCCCCTCACACCAACACCAAAACCATCCCATCCCATCCCATTCCCAGTAACACACACAATTCTTTACATCGTAGTTATATTCTGAGATCAAAACCAAAACATCTCGTTGCCTGTGGCTATCAAACCGAACACAGTTTGAAATTTAAAACCACAATTCCGCCAGGACAGCATAATGAAACTTGTGATGCAAATGTTTTTGTATTTTTGCCCTTGGAACAAAATGGCGATCCCCGACAAACTCCACGCCATATGCATCTGACTTCTTGTAGCGGAAATATAAATTTCAACTTTCGTTTGTAGTTATTGTTAAGTATAACAATGGGGTAGGCTAACGTGCAACCGCACAGCACTGTGTCGTAACATATCCGTTTGCTGGGATCCACTGACGGCTGCGTGCAGTGTCGTAGCGGAATAATGTGACGCTATCCAGGATGTTTGATTGAGCCTATGTGTTTCCGGAGAAGAGGGCAGTGTTGCTGCTATTGCCGCACACATGCGACATTTCGAAGCAAAGGTCCTGTCCGACACGTGTGACAAATAAATCTGCCGACCACACTGGAATATCCAATTTGATCCGTGGAATAATTCATGAGCATCTTGCGTTTAAAGGTGGTGGCAATGCAGCTGGAAAAGACCGCCCTGAACTCGTGTGTGCATCACGTCTGATACGCCGTCTGGAAGACAGAAGCTGAAAATATTGCTGGAAGGACAGCAACTTGTGTGGAAACCTGGACACGGCAGTCCATTCAAGAAAACGGAGAAGATCCACAACAATAGAGAGACAGATTAAAAAAAATAACTCTACGAAGGATAAGCCTGTCTTGTAATACGAAAATTCCATCAGACAGAGAAGATATTTTGGGGAACGCAAAGTTTAATTACGGAGCAACGGCCCCTAGTGGTCCAGGGCCTCATTATCGAGGCCCCACGATCGCGAAAGGGATGAAGATTGATGTCATTTAATTAACCCAACAATGAAAGTCTTACACCTTCACCTGATTAACAGAAGGAAAGCCAGTTCAGATAATCAAGTGTTTTTAACCGAATGAATGGCAAGATTTGTTCAATGTGCTAGTATATTAATTGTAGATACTTCTTTCACATTATTAGGAAACAATATGTGTTTGCAGCGGCGTAGCTAGGAGGCAGAATGGTGCAGTTGTCTCGGGCGACAGAATGGAGGGGGCTTTAAAATGGGAGATCACATGAATATTTCAAAGGCAAAAGTTTTTTTTCTGTATTTATAAAATTTTAAATTATTGGTACAAATAAAAGGAAATTTCAATAAGTAAGATTAATTTCTTTAAAAGTTCACAATTTGTATTAAGGGCGGCCATTGCGATTACTGCCTAAGGTACCAAAATCTGAGGTATGCTTTCGGCAGACCGTCTGGAGTACAAGCAATAAGAGTTGTACTTGTGTAAGACAGATAAAATTTCAAAACACCTCCCTAACTAATTTATATTCTACTACGTTGTGACGCCGTGTAATTTTGTTGACAGATACAAATGTTTGGGAGCAATTCTTTGCTTCATTTTTCAAAGTAGAAATTTGCAGAACATATATATATGTATATAAAATTGCAAAAAAATTCGACGGGAAGAAGATAAGAAATAGAGGCATCATATTCTTCTGAAAAGTCGGTATTCACTGACAAGACATAAATCAAATTATACAGTGCCTTGTGGAGGTCAGTCTACCTTGTACTTTAGTAAAGATACAAATGCTAGCGGTTTAATCCTGACGCAGTCGCTGGGAGGCCAGAAGTTTGAATACAATGAGCTTGTACGGTAGAATGGCCGTCATTTCTCGCGGAGGCTTCAAAGAAAAACTGGTATGCTGTCTGGTATACGACACTCTTACACAGTAAGGGAGAGATGTGTCGAATTGCAAGACGATGGCACAAGGAAAGAGGAATCTTGCAAGACATCCACCGTCCTGCCCTCTCTTGTTCATTTACAGTGCACAAACTGTATTAAGAAAAATTACAGTCTCCTACAGTGCACCATCGCGTAACGTGACTGAAAAACCAATTAAATGGCAAATGTCGCTCATTCCTCAGACTTTCGCATGGTTGTCATGCTGCTATTTCTTGACAAGAATTACGAAGCAATATTACTGCAATAAGTTGTTCCAATACATGTCTCTGATACGAAATTTAATGGCAGTCCGTCACTTTGCTTCAAAATTTCTTGCCAGAATATATCATCGAAATTCCTCTGTTGATAACACAATACAAATTTTGTAAAAGATAATGATCTCGCCTGAACATCCCGTGCGGGCTGAGTGGAGATAGAGGTATAAATTTACTCTTTCTTTAATCTCTTCTGCGGATGGGGTGGTGTTCATCGTCACGCCCCGGCCGGAACGAGACCCGGTACCCATTGTACAGTAAGCTGGGTGGGCCTCAGGGCCGTTCTAGACGAGTGTGGAGGGGAGAAAATTGCTCCCACTGCGGTTCGAACCCCGAACCCTCCATCCTGTATCGAGTCGCAATACCGAGTAAATACAAATTGTTTTTGTCCATAAACACGTATGGGGAAAAGGAGAAAACCTCAACGCATTATTGCCTGGAACTCACCCCACATCGTACTGAATGAAAGCCGAAGATTTTGCCCGGGGTAAAACGGTCAGGAAGAGAATCTGACCACTTAATGTGTTGATGCAATAACCCATTACATACACTGGGAAGAAGTACCTGTAAAATCGAGCAATGGATAAATGAAGAAAAGAGCAGAAGTTAACCCTTGGTACCATGTCGAGTTACACTCGACAGAGCATGATCTTGTACCATGTACAAAGTCAAGCTCAAATCGGCATTCTTTTTTTTCACATTGCTTTATATTGGTTTTTCCAAAGCTTCTCTCATAAAAGGTTGCTTCTGCATTTCGGAACTAAAAGACTTTGTGGAAACTCAGTTTTGACAAGATTGTTGGGATCCAGAACAGTAATTTGGACTGCAAAATTTTGAGTGATTTGATGACTTTGTTCAGAGCATAAAAAATGTCCGATCCTGTGAGTTGCGTAGAATTAATACCATCCACAATGCAGTCCAGTCGGCGGACTCCGTTGAACATAAGTTGTTCGTAAGGATAAGTATTTTAAACTCTTGATAAGATCGGCACTCGCGATAACATAATTGATAAATTTCCGGCTATTATTGTGTTAGTAACGCATGATTATCCACGGCTGATAGAGAGATGCAAGAAGTGGTATGAAATTTTGCACATCGTTCGCAGTGAATAGTCCCGTTTATATATGATCCGGTCTAACTGCTACTATGGGGATAAACTGATAATCGTAACCAGTGCAAGCTCTTTCACAATGCTTCATGTTCGGACTGCTACAATGGCGATAAACATGATCGTAACCAGATTAACAAAAGTCTCACTTTTCCTTGCTCTTACAATGCAATTACTGCAAAGACCATAACACAGGCAGTTCCAAGGTTCATTTTATTTGTGATGTTTTATTTATAATTTTATTTCGAATAGAATTTTATTTCGAATTTCTGACAGGTCAAGACTGTCCTAAAATTTAGCATATCTTAAACCAGTTTGTTACAACTTTGCTAGAGTCCGGTGCACCAGACAGCTTCTTTGTCCCGCCGTCCTTCCTTCTGCTACTTCACTCCATTAAATAACCCACATCACTCAACTTTGTGCCGTACGGTCAACTTTAGATTTAGATGTACGTTTTGCTAAAAAAAAAAAAAAGGAGCCACGTGTCGTGTAACGTAGAGGCTATGAACTCGCAACACATGTACTAAGATACGACCCCATGTGGAGCCTTCTGCAGCTGCAACCAATTTCATCATCTGTAATCAGGGGCCTTCAGGTTGCCGCGATCCTGACGAAAGAGGAATGTTGCCACACGATTTACAGTGATAGTTATAAAACACTCACATATCAACGTAAGTAGCGTGGCTTTGTAAAGGTAAAGGTCAAGCTATTTGTGCAAATCAAGGCATATGGGGGCATGAAGGTATGCAGCCACTCATTCTCAACACCGGCATTATATGCAAGTGTGCGGATGGCTTCACTTTCCGACCACTTTAACTCTTGAAAAATAGCTCCCGGTAGCCAATCAATACAAGATTGGCTGAACCGCAGATACGGTCTGGACGCTTTGGACAAGAGAAAAATTTACTGCAGCTTTATTATTATCTCCAAACCTTCAGATATCTGCACAAAAGACTTGGCTCAAGATGTAAAACTTGTCTTGTGTTACAATGTGCCGTTTTTGACCTGCTGTCACAATGTGGACTAGGAATATCAAGGGGAATACACTGTTGAACCGAGAATATTAGGATGACGGTGCAAATTGAATAAAATTATTCTTCCACTGTAAATTATTTCTCAGACAATAACAATAATTCTCCAGTTTCCAGGATCAGACCCTAGGGCTTACTCCGTATCGGAATTCATAGCCTTCACCCCAAAGTCTTCTAATATACACACCTAGATTAGGCATCGGAATTCAGCTGGAAGTTGTAGAGTCCTCTGCTGCCTTGTGATGCCTTCGACATCACTTGAGCTCTCAACCCACGGATCCAGACTCACGTTGATTGAATTTGTTTGGAGGGGGTTAATTCTGAATCGAAGGATGTCACAGAGTCTACATAGGGCAATGCATTACGCTTCAGAAATATGCACATGTGTATGTATGTATATATATATATATATATATATATACATTATATGCCTTTATATATCGGCATTAGATAAAAAATAGTATCACGCTCCGGTCGATTTAACACCAGGGAATCCGTGTTGTTTGGGGCCGCCCTGTGCTTAGAGGAGGAAAGAAAATATCCTGTCCTGGCAAGGTTCCGTGAATTGGTCGTGCAATCTTCGTACTGACTTGGTATACAACGTCACAAATATTAAACAAACCAAAGAGTGTTTTTATTGTTTCAGTTTGCGCAGTTTCACATCTAGTCTAGCAATTTCAGACTTTTTTTTTCTACAGGCGTCCGCTTCATAGAAGGCACGGCCCAGTTCTATACAGAGGAGGTAAGGACTTCTTCTTCCACCTCTTCTTCTTCTTCTTCTTCTTCTTCTTCTCCTTCTCCTTCTTCTTCTTCTTCTTCCTTCACTGGCGTACGGTCCTTACAGTTTAACCAGTGCCTCCTTCAAAATGATAGCCCATGCAGATTTATCTTCTGTTTTCTTCCTCCATCTTTCACCCATCGCTTCAAATCATTTCTGAATCAATGCTATTCTTTTCGTTATGTGGGTGATTAGCCCTCAGCCTTAGGAGGGATGGTGTAGCTGACCTAAAGAGCCCCACCTGCCCTATCGATGCAGGATACACTTCGTCAGGTTCCTCGGTTGGAACTGTCCGGATTGGGTGGCCCTACCAGCATGGATCTCGACTTTATTGCAAATTACAAACCTCCCCGCCTGGCACTGAAAGAGCTAAAGACTACTGCCCTATATTCCAGTGTCTTGCAAACTGAGGTCATCGACTGGAGCAGATTCTGTTCTATTCTTACTTTTAGGATGGTCCTACATTCAGATTTACTCTCGTTACTACTAGAAAATGGTTATGTCTTAATTCGTTGCATTTGTTTAATGAAGATTCGCACCGGTTATTTTAGTTACCTTATTTATAAACGTAGTCGGTCCCTGCGGCCACGCAGTCTAAGATGTGGGTCTGTGGCCGCTCGCTTGCTGGGGTTAAGGGTTCGAATCCGCCCTGTGGCATGAATATCTGTCTCTTGTAAGTGTTCTGCGTTGTCAGGTAGAGGTCTCTGCGTTTGGCCTAACCCTCATCCAGAGGAGTCCTACCGATTGTGGCGTGTCCGAGTGCGATCGTGAACCCTCGACAAAGAGGATGCCCTGACCCTCTAGGGATTGTCTTGACAGGAAATAAAAAATTACAAATATCTGAAATTAAAGTGGGAGTATTTGAAATGTTACCGCGACTTGTGCGTAAGGAATCCAAGACTTAAAATACTTTTGGGAATTTTATCTGCAGGGCCTATTGGTGTTCATAATTGATTGTGAAATACTTAAGATGTTTTTAATGAATCGATTCCTGTGAAATTGATCCACTGCGAGGTGCAACTTTAACTAAACTAACTCCGTGTACCAGAGTCTTTCGTGAGAAGCTAACAGGTCTTCAGCTAGTCGAGAAATGTCCCACATATTTTGGAACCCGAAGAATCATTAAATCGTTCACAAACGTCCGCCACCTTTCCCTATCCTAAGCCAGCTCAACCAGTCCATGCTCCCATCCCATTTCTTGAAGATCCGTTTTTATATTTATACCCAATCTAAACCTAAGCCTTCCAAGTAATATCTTTTCTTCAGATCTTTCCACCAAAACCCTGCACACAACTCTCCTCTTTCCTGTGCGTGCCAAAAACCCCGCCAATCGCCAATAAAATAATTCTTATGTATGGTTGACCGTGCATCGTAATTCAGTGTGGATAAGAAACCAGCTAGATGTCACTTTTGTGTTATCCTTTATTTCTCTTTTGCAAGTTGCTCAACATGTTTCGGGCAACATGTGCCCATCTTCAGGAGCTGACGACTGCGTAGTGTTATCGCCACGTGTAGGTTTGTATCTGAATAATACCACTCATTGTTGCAGCACAATACCTACAAGTGGCGATAACACTACGCAGTCGTCAGCTCCTGAAGATGGGCACATAGTTGCCCGAAACATGTTGAGCAAATTGTAAAGGAGAAATAAAGGATAACACAAAAGTGACATCTAGTTGGTTTCTTATCCACACTAAAATAATTCTTGTTTTTGTCACAAGGGCATGAAATTACACAAAACAAAACGTAGATAGATGGAAAATAGTTTCTCAGAAACGTCGAAACATCCATCCAAAACACAAGTCAGCACATCCCAAACGACAGTAAACCCCAGTATACTACATTCTGAAGTCCCTCTGCAACATTGCAAGCAATCCGTGTACAGGCCTGGACAGTCACTGACAGTTCCAGTATGTTGGGGCACCCAGTTTGCAAGACAGTCGGCACATGACGGCGGTAAGGTCGTCAGCACTATGCACTGGTCGCCTTATCCCTTATTTGTGTTACAGGCTGAGTCGACCCAGGGCCATTTCGTGGCCGGAAGGATTATGTCAATGAAATTTTCCAGTGACCCCATTAAGATATAAACCCACGACCTTCCGGCTTGTAGCGCAGTGCCTCAACCAACTGTGCCACCGCGTGCCCCTCCCCCCTTCGCGTTATTATAGGCCGACATATCCCGTGAGAGCTGCTGTGCTTGGGGACGCGTTATAAGGGACACCATGTCATGTGATATGAGTTGTAACAGAAATCCGAGGCTCGTAAGTATAACTAAAGACAAGTTAGCCTCTTTGTGCTCATTACAGAATACAATAAAAATTTCTTCTGGCAAAGTGATCAATTTTTTTACGAAGGTACAGTATCTAGGAAGTGTGTCATCCCCGTTGGGTGTGTGAAACTTGGAAAATTGTATGTAGTCAAACACAACTGTGTCACATGAGGTGCATTTAATGACTATGTAATGGACAACTACATGTTTCGGCCTGTACTGGCCATCTGAAGATGACCAGTACAGGCCGAAACATGTAGCTGTCCATTATATAGTCATTAAATACACCTCATGTGACACAGTTGTGTTTGACTACATACATTTTTCCAAAGTTACTGTTGCTCATCGGGATACGAATCATCAAACAAGGCTTGAGCGCCTTTTTTTAGTTTCTTTTTCTTTCTTTCTTTCTTTTCTTTTCTTCTTCATCTTGAATGGCCTAGGCTCTTATCTTCTTACAATTCAGAAGAAACACAAAACGTTACACATACATTCCAGGCATTTGACAGAATTTCTTGAACGCGGTTTCGGCACTCTGTAAGGTTTACACCTATACATGGTTAAAGCATATAAAAACCCCTTCAACATATGGGTTTATTTACCCTGCGGTTTGGCTTCGACCCAGAGCCCTAATGTTCGTGCAGTGGAAGACATCAAGTGCGTTACACCAGGCGGCCAGTACTGCGTTCACCACGTGGTCTATCCTTACCACAGGGAGAACTGCGCTCTTCTACATTACTACGCACCGAGTAGTGGTAATTTCTTACTGATATTGCGGGACAACCTATCGGTCCCATCTTCAGGAGTCAAGCCTCCACCAAAGAGAGTTCTGCACACAGTGCCATCTATTGCTTCCCCTTTCCAGTATCCTCTCAATTCCCTGAGGTCATCCAGAAGCTGCTTACGTCTTCTTCGTCGTCTTCCTATTTTATCGGCATAAAATGATTAATTCAAGACATATTTTGTGAAGTTAATTTGGCTCCTTGTTACCAGAACATTGATACTTCCTTGCGTTGCTGTTGGAGGATGCTGAGGGTTGGTTATGTCACGCTGAGTGACTGATGTCGGGCAGCCACGAAGATGAGGGTGGTTCAGCTCTGAGACCCTTGTGTCCCAGAGCCTTTATAACTGGTTCATAAAAACTGTATTAGAACTGTCCACACTGCTGGCCTGGGGTAACGGTATAGTACAAACTGTGGATTGGACTGAACGCTGAGACAAGATGTTCTTAATGAGCGTGAGACTTTGATGTGTGTTGGACCGTGCATCATTGTGATAACTGAGGAATAGGAATCAACTAGATGTCACTTATTATTTTATTGTACTTCTTATACGCTCAACATGTTTCGGGCACTACTATGCCCATCACCAGAAGCTCGCGACTATGCTGTTGATTATCACATTGGTCGTCTCGTTCTTGGGTTGCTGCAGGTTGGAAGTTAGGTGCGGGTAGGTTGGAATAGTGTCCGGTCTGCAGGCTAAAGCAGTTATAGCCAGCAGCCCGGACACTAGCCCAGCCTAACCGCACCTAACCTCCAACATGCAGCAACCCAAGAACGAGACGACCAATGTGATAATCAACAGCATAGTCGTGAACTCCTGATGGTGGGCATAGTAGTGCCCGAAACATGTTGGTAGTGAGACTGTTTCGGTTGGATAAAGCACTGCTCACCCTCTGATAAATTAACATTCTTGCCGCATACTGTGCTTTAAACCGCGTGCTTAAACCGCTTAAAATCTAGTTGTAATTATGTGTTCCAACTGCTGTAACCTCAGAAAACTTCCCTGTTGCTCACAAAATGTGTTTATATGACCCACAATGCTCGTAACGAACAGTGTTATTTCCCAAAGAATCATTAACTGACTTGTTTATATGATGGACAGACATTGTGTTCTGGGAGTAGGAAATTATTTCATGTACAAATTAAACGAATTTCAGCCTCCATATCAGGGGGTCGAAGTAGAGTAATCGGCATTGACCGCCCGGTGTTCGAATTCCGGAAGGGGAAAATATTTTTTTCTCCAAACCGTCCAGACTGGCCCTGGGGTGCAACGTGCCTCCTATTTAGTGGGCCCAGATGTTCTTCTCCTGTGGCAAAGCGGCCGGGGCGAGAAGTCAACCACTCGCATCCCCCTAGTGCCGAGGTTAAGAATGAGTGGAGCTAAACCTCCACTTCCCTCCAATGCCTTAATGGCTTGGAAAGGGAAAACTTTACTTTTATCAACCTTCATATCAGAGCAGTAAACTTCCTTCTTCCCTTTCCCATGCCGCCCCCCCCCCCTCCCGACTTAAGTGAAGGTAGTGCCTCCCACTGCAACTACATTATCATTTCTTCTTCTCTTCTTCCGCCTCTTCTTCTTCTTATTCCTCCGCCTCTTCTTCTTCTTCTTCTTCTCTTCCCCACCTCTTCTTCTTCTTCTCTTCCTCCGCCTCTTCTTCTCTTCCCCCCGCCTCTTCTTCTTCTTCTTCTTCTTCTCCTCCTCCTTCTCCAGTTTTCAAATTCAAGACCACTTCCTCTCGCCTGACCGTCTTCGCCCCCCCAAAGTTCTATTTTACCTCCAGCATACCTTTACCAGAAGGACAAGCGGGCACTACTTGCAAATTTTCATAGCATTAATTTTCTGTCCTACCCCTTCCGCCCCGCAATAAGAGGATTGTCTCTCATTCCACTCCCTTTCTTATTATTCTGTTCTGTTCTCTTGTCTTCATCTACAGTCTCCAAAAGGTTAATGGTTAGTCTCCACAGCACATAGTGCCTTGTATTGCAGTATTATAGTGGTACAATTGACTAATTATACAACAATAGATCTGCTCTGCATTGTTGCAGCTGTGTGTTCAGATCAAGTCTAGACACCGGCAAATTCCTAACGGAAGGAACAACTTCCTCCTACCCTACCAGGTCGACGCTACACAACCTACCATATAAACCGCAGGTGGTAACCTAGCATTTAACGTTTAATATTTCTGCCAGCAACAGTTTTTTCTTGAACCCTTTTTGTCTTAAACCATTGTGTATAGAGGGAGACCAGAGAGCCAACTAAGGTATGGAGCCCCCCTTTCAACCCGCGGGCCTCTCGACCTGCCAGCTTCTAACGTCATTAGAAGTAACAAGTCACAAGATGAATGGGTCACCACGTAAAGCCAGGACGCACACTGTCCGAGGCAAGAGGCAGACCAA
>Ga0131853_10003842_pt1 | contig 26959 bp, 21 predicted proteins | sample TergutLab28metaG_FD_92764 | JGI IMG/M metagenome (GOLD analysis project Ga0131853, IMG submission 92764) | Labiotermes labralis P1 segment gut microbial communities from Petit-Saut dam, French Guiana - Lab288 P1 (version 2) (version 2) | ecosystem: Host-associated > Arthropoda: Insects >...
AAAAAAAGAGTGTGTTTTGGGGGGGGGGGGGGGAGGAGGAGGAGGAGAAGCAGAAGAATGAAGTTAGGAAGAAAGAAGAAGAAGAAAAAACAAGAGATGCTGCAGGTCAGTAGCATGTGGTTCAACGGTGTTTTTATATCTCTTTTATAAACCAGCCACATGCCATATGGTGTACTACTCTGATTCCTATTTAATAAGAATACATACCTACGTAGCCCATACAAAACCAATACATTTTTATATATTCTCTGTACCCATTACCAGCTGAGAGAATGTGTAGCCATGAAACTGAGTGCACAGGTTTTCTTTTTAATTTCATCTGGATCTTAATAATTTATAGAAAAGTGATCACATAAAGATCTGTAATAAAACCACTCTCAGAAAATGCATACTGAATGATACCTTTATCATTCTTGCATATGAGTTATGTCCCAATCTTTTTTAAGTTAAGATTCTTTAAATTCATTAAATATATTTTGACAAAATATCAAGAGTCTAAAAAACAAAAGCAGTGAAATAAATGCTTTTGAAATAGTACAAACTCATGTTTTTTTGTGTAAGAAAATACAACAACAAGAGCTACTTCACCTCTCATTACCTAGTAATACTTCTGCATCTAGTTCCTGCTATGAAACTTACAGATGGAACTGTGTATATTTTAGGTAGGAAATAATGAACTTCACAACAAAACTGATATAATGTTTGTTAACACATCTCTAATAAGTCTTCCCTTTCATGAAACAAAATTAAAGTTAACCTAATTTTCCATTAACTGAGTTGTGTTAGACTATATATTTTGCGATTTATATACCTATATTACTGTTAATATTAACCATTTCAAAGATTTTTCTTACCATGTAAATTCCAACAATCAAACCAAACAGGCCAATAGCACTGCCAAAGATTTCTACAATCAGGATCTTCACAAACAATGTAGAATCAGCAGCATCAGCAAGTGCTGCACCAGAACCTGAAATGAATGAAATTAAGGACATTAAATTATCTTTAAAAACCAAATCAAACTAAAATTTCAAAAGTACATGTAAAATACACGAACCTACAATTCCCACAGCTATGCCACAGAAAAGGTTCACAAGTCCTACACTTACACCTGCACCAAACATCAAGTAGCCAGACAACCAGTTCTGATTGCGAACTTCAGGAATTTCCATAGCTTTTGCGTATGTAAATGGCTGAAAAGAAACATTAAATTTTCATAGTATCTTGATGTCTATCAAGCTTAAATTAGTACCAAACCATGCGCTTTGGTTAATTCCTTCAACAGTTGGTCATACTTGAGAACTGTGCTCTTCTGGGTTATTACGCAGCGAGTAGTGGAAATCACCACTACTTGCTGCGTAATAAGCCAAAACGATTGCAGTTCTCAGTTGCTTCGCAGTGGAAGCCTGAAATCATGTTGGTTACATTTTATCAACATTTACTTGTTTCCTAATTTTACCTGTGTTCTCAATATAAAGTTTGTCACTTTAAACTATGAGTACCAGTGCGAGCATTTTTGTCATCTCCTTCAACACTTGGTCATAATTCTACCAATCAGTATTTGTTCTTTCACTTTTCTCATATGTTCAATAATAAGATAATTTTACATCATTCTTAACATCAGAATATTGTTTAATATAATACCTCAAGCATTCCTGACAGAACGATGGCAGTGATTAGACCATAAATTGCTACTGCTTCACAGAAAATAACAGATATCAAATTTTTCGTTTTTATACGCGGTGCTTTCACACCTCCTCCAACAATGCTCACACCTGTTGTGTGGATCCCTCTGAAAAATGAGGAAAAAGAATAGAGTAACAATATATTCACCCCTATATTTAATCAACTAGCTCATTATGAAGATAAAACTTACAAAGCAGCACCAACTACAGACAGTGCTACAGAAAGGCCAATCCCAACTGTTGCCCACATGTAAGGACTGGTATTTTCCAGAAACCTGAAAAGCAATAACCCATGTGACAGAAAATGGCTCATCCTAAGCATGCAATTACTGGATCAAGAATCATATTTACTAGTGAAATTCGATTCTATGAAATATTTCACATTGTTATGCAAGTCAGCATGTTTTAAATGTTTCATTCAAATTTTTTTGAAAACCACTTTTTAGAATTTACATATGTAGTTACATCCTACACTGTGAACTACAGTTTCAAACTTACATGTTGATCAGCACTGACAGTTTAAATTAGGTACACAAAGTATTCATGCCTTTAGTAGGTACATATTTCAAGAAAACTGTGTAAGCAATGTTCATTATTCACTACAAAACTGTTACTTGCATTTAAAAAAAAATACTTCTCAGTATGCTGAACCATTGAGGTTACAATGATCATGTTTGCCTTGGAGCTTTATTATATTTCTTGGTAGATGAACTTACCAGCCAAGACTAACACGCTCTCCTTTCCCAGTAAGGACATAATAGAGAACTGTAACAAAGTATAGTTCTTTTATATTACTTGTAATAAACATTTTGGGTGGGAAAAAATTAAGGCTACTACTCAGCTGTGTAATCTTTCTGGTACTGGAAATATGCATTATATTTTTATTAAAATTACTGTTCTGTGTGACATCCAACAGTTTCATAGATGGTACCAACATTTTAGAAATGTACTGCTCCCATCTACAGTGGTGAAACTAAAGATCGAAAATGCTGATATTCATTCACAAAACTACAAGGTACCACTTACCATAGGACTGTAATCTTAAGGTACTACCAGGCATCTCAAATTTCATACAATACTTTAATCGATACAATACTTTATCACTGTCCATTATAAATTTAACAGTAACTCCTAATGTCCTTTCAAATTCTACAATTACAACTTTCATGAATGGAAAATTCTAATCTGCAAACACATATCATCATATATGTGTATCATATCAGATTCTTACTTACTTACTCCATGGTGCAGAGTCCTTGAGAAGCTAACTGGTTTGCAGCTAGTCAAGAAACTCCCCGCATTTCATGGAACCCGAAGGTTCATTACTGCACTCACAAGCGTCTTATAAAACAATAATACTGTAAATCAAGATGACAAGAAACTATTGGCCTGCTATGATTTTATCACTGCAACCACTCTCCTCTTATCACAAAACCCATTCTCTCAACCACTTGTAACAGGCAGATTGACTCTCTTGTCAAAGAGGGTGCCACAAGACTGGCAGACAACAGTATTCAATTTATAACTGATCCAGATCATTTTCTTCTTGCTTGGCCCAGTTTGTTTAGGTTTTGCTCTTTACTCTAATACTGGTATACAGGTGGTATGATGATCAGTTGGCTAGTCCGTACAGTGGACAGCAAGGCTTATCTCAGGGAATATAACACAGTAGGTGTTAGGTGGTGCATGTACAGCTGTAAATGTACATGAATTTATATCGGTACATTGAACACACTAAACAGAATAATGTCACTTCAATGACCAAATAATTGAGAGCCAAATACATTTCATGAACAGCACCAATACACCATCATCTCTACTGGCACATCTGGCAGGTTGGAATGCAAGACCTCGACTGACTGTGTCTGTGTTATCTGCATTTCCTTCCCATGGCCAGTGCAAGGGCCTGGCTTATCTTCCTTTTTATGACTTTTATGACCCCAATGTCTCAAGTTCTCTTGGACATGGTGTGCAGGTCACTGTAATCCTCTCACTCCCACACACTACTCCCAAAGTGTATGGTTATAAATTCTAAGACTAAGACCTCATCAGGAACCCTAAGACAGACTCCAAAAGCAGACGAAATGACTGACTGGACATTGAGCATAATGTAACTCTATGACTCTGTTCAACTTGCAGCCAATTGTCCCATACACTTACTCTTCTCAGACCACCCTAAACATAGCGGTAAAGTGATCCCCCGAAAAGTCAAGAACAAATTAGGACTCGACGGTATCACAATACCCCAAGAAACCGTAATCTTCATACAGAAACAGGATATAACGGCAAGTCCAGCAACTGGCCTACTTTATAATCGTAGGACCAAATAATCTTCCCGTATTGAAATTATCATAGTCTGATTCGCTAGAGATGAGCTAACAACACTGCAATAATAAATTAAACATAATTCTAAGGAGATCATGACCTATCCTCTCGAGTTAAGACTGTAGCAAAAGGAACATATTTTTTATCATTGTAACATAATAAATTTACAAACATCCGTGCTAACGTCCACACAAATGTCTCAAAAATGGTACCAATTCTGTCATACTGATAACAAGAATAATTTTTTTCTGTGCAATAATAATTAGGTGTATCCCTTATGGAATCGTGAAAAATTTCACAAATGCAGCCACACACTTACTTATTACTGTTAATGCAATTGACGCAGTTAGGATGAACGTATATGCAACACGTGTGCGTAACATAATAAACTTGTACAAACACAAATTTCTTGCTTTCAAAACCTCAACTTCCTAATTTCTCACCGCAATCATGTGACGTGCGATGGCGCACTGATCACGCTGCGAAATACAAACAAGAGCAGTACCAATAGCGCTACATAAGGTGGATTTAAAACTGCTTTTGGAAATGGTTTTTATTGTTGATATAAAATAAAGTAGCCTTTGTGCTATGAGGGCTTATATTATAAACAAAATTCCCTTCTTTCCGCATATAAATCTATGTAATCTCTACCAATCACAAGACAACCAAATTTAACGAGAGTATTTGGCAGTAATAATCGCCACACAAACGAGCTGATGCTCTGTGGCTGAATCCCTGCCTACAGATAAGCACTTCGTACCAAGATCCACAGATTATCTAGCTAGATCAAAGTCGTCCGTGAGTAGAAGGTCACGGATGAGGGATAGGGCCATGGGTCTACACTCGTGTAATGTCTGTGACGTCACCAATTTCTGGAGCTCGAATCCTCTGAGTACTTGATATTCTGTGATGTACCGGGTCGAATTTTTTTTTTTTGTGTTGCTGTTTAAGCGATTGCAGCTGCTACAGCGTAGAAATCAGTGTATTGGTTTAGAGAATGGGCGTTATTCGAAAAAGCGATCCAAAGTTGGGAGTATATGCTTCATCAGAAGAATCTCTTCAGTAAGTTTCACATCTTGCGATATTACTTAAGTTATTCACATGACATAGGTTTTGTTTCCAGGTACAGTGAATCGGGTATTTTTTTAAGGAGTTATGCATGCTGTAAGGTCGTAGTTGATCTCAGTACCGCAACGTATCGTTTGTCTTGTAAGGTTAATTGTTTCGTGTGTGTAAATAAATTGTCAGGTACCAAAATAAGGAAAGATTACACAGCACCAGCATAGATTTGACTTACGTTACCGCCGTTTATGTGGATTATGTAATTGTACTATTAATTGTTCTGTCAGCCACAGTAGGACCAATGTGACCGGTGCCCAGGAAAGTAACGAACTGGCAACAGTAGGTACTTAAGGTATAAAAGGTTTGAGGTTCCAGCATTGAAGATTTAGATCGTACTCTAACGGCATATGCTAGTTGTTTACTTTTAGCCCCCGTATTTGTAGGCCATTAATGTAATAAACATTAACTTCCAGTGTAGATTGTGGATAAGATGCAGGGGCGCCTTTCGGTTTTTGCATGCCTTCATACTATATATTGTTCTTTTGTGGGTTGTTATGCCACGTAGTCTTGTAACTAATTACACGTATTTTGGAGGAACAAACTACTGTCTCATGAAAGATGTACCCAGAAGATGGGGAGGTAGCAGATTCTTCTAAATGTTGACAGCATCCATCAAATACATGTTGTCATAGCCCAGAACTCTCCTAATAGTAAATAAGTAAATAAAAAATAACCTGGAAGACCACTAGTGTAAATTAAATTTGTGTATGAATTAGGAGGTCTCTCTGTACCTTATTAGTATCTTCACTGGAAGGGATGTTTATGACAATTCTATAATTATGTGGTTTATGTACACAAAGGCTAGAACTGCTTAAGTTGCATGTGTATTGTATTTGCTGTTTTAAGTGAACACATGTCAAGCATACAGCTTTATCAGTTGGTGTGGAGGGTTATGTGTGGGATAGTGAAGTGAATTCTATGGACTGTACCAGGGTTGATCAGGAACTTCTGAACAGTGCTTTTTTTTTCAGTGTTAACAGGATTTACTTGGTATTCCATGCTGTCACCTTGTGACCTGATACATTTAAGTTGAGGAATTATGCCATGGTTGGAGCATTTGCTAACATCCCCTGTTTGGAACTCTGCAAGTGTAGCCTGTGATTATTCTTGAATCTTGTTGACATGAAATCTCCATATTTTTCTTCCTAATTTAAGTTTTAGAAAAAGAAAAGCCAAGTGTGAAGGGTGGGGGAAATTTGTCATATCATTACTGACCAGAAATATTCGCACAGGAGTATTGCAGTGGAGAAACTAGTGTCCATTGTGTCACATCTCAGGTTTTCTTTAAACATGTCTGTGTAAGAAGTCTTCATTCACAGTTTGTTTCTGTTGTATGAAATCATGATGCACAATTCCAGGCATTAAAAAAAAAAGATCAGTAGTTACTTCACACTGGAACAAACTTCGCAGCAATATTTGGGCACGGAGATCATGGACTGTTGCATTGAGAGATTTGTTGCAATGGTGTTGTCTGGTGGGCAGTCCAGAAACTTTCTGACCACACATTGTGTGTGATAATAAGGAATCTGCAAATTACGTATCTCATTTTCTGAGTGTTTAAAATTTTTTCCTATTTGTTGTGTACATGTCTTTTTATTTAGAACATTCAGAGAGAATTTTTGTGTCAATGATACCAGGACAAATAAGAAATTGTAGGGTTCATTTACTATTCTTCTTCAGTGAGTAAGTTTGTAATTAAGACTATGAATATCAAATAATGTTGGTTAGCAAAATTGGATTTTTTTTGCATATATACAAAGGTACAAGAGAAAATGAGGTGTACACTTATATGTTAATTTTTTTGTGGCTATTGGAGATATTAATATTATGGTAAAACATCCAAATTCTTTCATAAATTTTCATGTTCTTATGTGAGGTTTGTTGTATGAGGTGTGGGGGGTCAGCTGAAGAATCACATCTCATGACAGATCATTTGTTTTGGCCACTGAAGCAATATTTTGGAGGTTGCCTGTTCCACAGAAATGAGGTTTAAATGTCTGCTTGTCCGTGGTTGAAGATGCAAGAGCCCAATTTCTCCTGCAGGGAGATTTTTAAACTCATGGCATGGTGGTACAAATGCATCTATGTATTTGGGAATTATATTGAAAATTAATTATGCTTAAGTGGAATAAGTGAGCTGTATTTCACATTGTAATGACATCACATTTAATTTTTATGGCTTAGGGAATATTTTTTATTGAATATCTCACATAATTATAATTGCTTACTTTTATTTTTTCAACATCCGGGTAATGATAAATCAGCAACCCTTTAGAATTGGACCCTTGTTTATTTGACATTTCGGATGTGGATTGACTTCAGGATTAAGCTCCTGATGTTAAGACATCTAAACATGAATGACTCCATATTCTTTCATATGCATCAGATAATGTTCATTCTGTTAATCCTCATCATGGTTTTGGATCAGGTACAGGTGCAATAAACACAGGGCACTTACAAGAAAGATGACTTTGTAATACACTGTGTTGTAATGAAAAGTTGGTTGAGGCATTGCGCCACAATATGGCAGGTCTCAGGCTTGATTCCCATCTGGGCCCCTGGAAATTTTTCATGTGAACTAGTCCTTCTGTCCTCATTCAGTAGCCCAGGGGTCTACTTGGCTTCTAACAGAAATTAGTAAAAAGGTAAAGCAGTCCCATTACAAGCCTGAACAGGCCCAAAGGGTTCAAGGAAGTTAAGGTTCCCAGATTTTGTGACAACGGCACAGGATGGTGGTAGGTTGTCAGTCTTACGCACTGGCCGCCTTTACCCCCAGGAAATACTCCTGGTACTCATTTCTGTTAGAGGCTGAGTCGACCCCAGGGCCTTGGTGTGATCGGAAGGATTTTATGTCAATGAAAAATCCACTGACTCCAGCTGGGATCGAACCAGCGATCTTCTGATTTGTAGCGCAGCACCTTAATCACTGTGCTACCGCGGTCCCCACAACAGAAATGAGTACGAAGGAATATTTGGAGGGGGGGGAAGAGTGGCCAGTGCATAGGGCTGACAACTGTGCCATCCTAGTTGTGCCAAATGTCAGAGTAAGAATGGAAGCCTAACCTTCCATCCTCCCTTTGAGTGTCCAGGCTGGTTACAGAAAAGCTTCCAAAATCAAGAATACACAACAATTTACTTTTCAGGAAAAATATTGCATCTGTACCATAGTAACATTTTTATATGATTATAAAACCAATCTTAGGAGCTCTCTTGGCTCTGCTTAGCTGTATTTCATCCACACGGTTTCCTGAGGAAAGCTTGCTGTGAGGATGAGACACGCAATTTTTTTTTTTTTAAGCTCAGGTTCCATGCATCATAATTCATATTAAATAAAAATCCAACTAGATGCAACAGTATGCAGTCTGGTTTATTTTACTGCAACATGTTTCGGGTGTCACTGAACCCATCATCAGGAGTACTAAAACTAACCGCAGCCTCCGGTGACACCCGAAACATGTAGAGTGACTTGGCAATAAAATAAACCAGACTGCATACTGTTGCATCTAGTTGGATTTTTATTTAAGATGAAACACACAGTATTCTCTTTTTGTCTCTGTGAACTTGTTGTTGTCAGCAACTTATTTTTACAGTATTCCTGAGTCAAGTGATGATGACCGTGCGGCATCATCACATGACGACGATCTTCTAACTTCAGTTAACCATGCCCCAAGACGGCTTCGTGGTAGAATACCATCAGTACCGATGTCATTCTGCACCCAGAGAAAGCATTTGGGCAAGAAGAGATCTCGTCGTTCTGATAATGGTTCGAAAGTAGTTGAAGGAAAATACAGTATTTACAGTATTTTAGATACTTAAGTATATTAATCGTGTATAATGAAATAAAAAGTGAATGCTTGAAATTTGATAAAGTGTTTATTCCTGATTTTGAGGTGGTTTTGACCAAATTTTGGCATGTTAATGTTTCACGGTAAATGTAAAATCTTATTTTTATGATGTAGAAGGATAGAATATCATTATAATGGGAATTTACTGTACATTCCATCAAGTGCTGTATGTTTAGGACAGAGTTAATTTTGTCATCTGATTATTACAAAAACCTGACTATGATAATTTTGTTGTCAATTGCCTATCCTTACTATGATGAGACTTGACATTGGATTTGAAATATTAGCATGTTTCTATCAAACTATACATCATACCAGAAGGTTGACACAAGATCTTTTTGTGTGTGTATGTTTTCAGTGAACCAGCTCATGACATTGCTGGAAGAAGAAGAACTTGGGGAAGTGTCTATCCATGATCTAGTCCAAAATTCGAATGATGCTTTTCAAAGATTGTTGCAGGATAGGGACTGTTCAGAGGTTGGTTTATGTGTTAAACTGTATGAATATTTTGCAGTACTATAATTTCTGCATGGTACTGTATTAAACATTATGAACAAGTGTATCATGGTTGAGCAGTTTTCTCTTTGTATTATTGTTTCTGATAATACACGCTCAAAACAGCATCACCCAAGTGGGTCATTTGTTATGGGTGAATTTTTTTCTTCAGACTTTGTTGATTCTCTACTCAAAAAAAATACACCATTTTGGGTTGTTTCCTGTAGGTGGAAGAAAATGTTACCTACTCACCATGCCAGTTAAGTAGCTGTTTTTTATATCTAGTCATTTGCTAATGATCTGATACTGAATTTTTGCCCTGGTACTGTTGGACCACAGGCCTGTTAGTAAAACAAAGGATGTAAGGGGTAAGACTGTTTCTTGCAGCCTCATCTTTAATGGGCTAATATACTACATGTCACTGCATACATATTTACATTACTGCATTGATACTGATGTGTGCTGACTTACTGTTTATGTAGGTAACATTTTGCTGACTGATTTTTGGGAATTGGTAACAAACACAGAACCCTCTGTGGTTGAAAAATGAATAATTGACTGACTATGCGGAGAAGAGCCCTTCTTGAGAAGCTCATAGTTTCTCAGTTTGTCGAGAAATTGCCATTATTTTATGGAACTGAAAGGTTTATTACCGTCGTCACAACAGCCACCCCACCCCCACTTGTCCCTATCTTGAATGAGAGGAATTCAGTCCTCATTCTTCCATCCTATTTCTTCAAGGTCCATTTTAATATTATCCACCAATTTATGCATAGGTTTCCTAAGTGGTCTGTTTCCTTCAAGTTTCCCCTACCAAAACACTTCATGCACTTCTAGCCTGCGTATGCCACATTACATGACCATTGCAAACTTCAAGGGTTGGTCACCCTAATATTGGTCAGGAATACAAATTATGAATTTTCTCAGTATGCATTTTCATTCATATTCTTATTTGTTCTCTAACAGGCACAGATATCTTCCTCAGCATCCTATTTCTGATATGGAATTTCTGTGTTGAAATTAGAAAGGCAGAATCAAGTCAACGGAAAACCGGTTCACTCTGATGTTAAAACTATTTATATTGATAACTTTGCAGCCACTTTCTCTGGAAATAAAATATTTACTGGCTTATGAACTACCTTAGCAGTACAAGTTTGGGCTGCAAGTCCTTGGTCTCAAACTTCTCATATAACATCATAAATATTTGTGTGCCTATGTGTGAATGAAACTCTGACATTGAATTTCAGAAAGCTGGCAGAAGAAGATAGCAGCAGTTTTTCATTTTTCAGGCCTGGAATAATTTCATTCACAGTAGTGAAGAAGCGCAGTTGATGGTTACTTCAAGTAATGGTTTCCGTGAAAGGTCTAGGGAAAAACTGGTATTCCTCCCTTCTGATGTGCCTATGACTGGAGAAGAAGCTTTCAGAAACATCAAAACTGGTCTTCGTAATGTCTTGAAAAAGAATCGTGTACCATTGGTAAGACATATTCATGGTAACAATGTACAGAAGATTCTACCATATTCTGTAACTTTTTATTTTAACTTTTTTTGGTTTTAATTTTAAGTAAGAATTATGGAGTTAGAAATAAGTATATAAAAATGTGTTTCATTTTGTCCCTTGAAGCTGCAAGGTACTCTATTGTATAATACTTTCTGTGAAATGATGTGATTTATCAACGGAAAAATGAAACTGAAAATATTCATGAAGTGTGCTGCTATTTGTCATGCAAGGGGAGCATTGTAAAACAGTGTGCTTTTATTTGCCATGTGAGCTGTTTCTGTTTTGTATGATTTGTTTGTGAAAACCAGTCATACAAAAAAATATGCTGAATATTTCCACTCTGGGAAATTGCATACAAGTACGGTAAGCTGAAGGAATCTGGTGGCAGTAGTGGGGTTAATGTAGAATCCAGCATATTTATGAAACCAGGCATGTGTGAAGTAGGCTTCCATCACAGCACCTAATTGTATTAGGTTACAGACATTTTAAGATTTAGAAGATGATTTTGTGGTTTTCTGTAACAAAGAAGTGAGCATGCTGGAAATGGGTCATTTGGTGGATGTTTGAAAGATTTTGAAAATGATGGGGAAGAAACACTTATTCAAGGGTTGCAAAGTGGCACATGTGACCCAGGTTTTAACACATTACTGAGGAAGACATTGTCAGTGCTACTGGAAGAGAATGGAGAAGAGGGAATGGTGAGGGTGTCGGTCATGCTGCGTTACTTCAATCTGTTAATGCTTATATACAGTACTTGGGTCATTCATTCAGGCTGTGAATGTTATGTGACATTACAGGTGGAAGACAAATTTGCAGTCCTGTGAGGAAAAGTCGACATAACTGAGAAAAAGATGTTACATAATATTTCTTAAAATAAATACTATAAGATTAATGTAAGTTCAAGAATTGTTATTAGATAAAATAATTTTGATTATCCTGTCTGGTACTATTTGTGGATTTTTTCCTTTGTTAGTACAGGTAATGAGTAATATTCGGTATATATTTACATGTATGGTTAAAAATGTTTTGATTAGTTGTCAGTTTTAACAGTAACATTTCACTGGATATTGTTCTAGGGTATGCTGGAGTTTTTGGAAAATCAGGTGGTAGACTTCTTTTCAAAAATACCATGTGGTACATACACTTCATCATCTCTATCCAGTTACGAGAGACTGCTGTTACATGCAGTATCCCAGTATCATTGCCTTATTTCACGCAGTAAGTTTAGTATGTGTCTGTCATAATATAGTGTTCTTTTACTCATAACACCTAAAGAACTTTTTTTTTTGGGGGGGGGGGTGATTCATGTCTGTACTTTAGTAATACATCCTGATTGGTGATATAAAAAGTACCATTAGTGTGGGACTGTTAGATCAGAGAACTGAATGTTAAGTGGAGAACAATGTGATGGAGTAAAGGACAGTCTGGAAAAAGTAGTTTGTCAGATACTCTGGAGACATGCATTTGCATGAACAATGGGTTGGAGCTCATTGGCCTTCTAATAGAAAGTCTTGCTGTGGAGTTCTGTATAATGTACTTTTGCTGAAATAGATTCTTTGAGCTAATACTGCACACTTTTATGACTGTCGTGGGACTTGAAGACTGGCATGATCTTTTACATTTCAAATATTCAACAAAATAAAAGGGACACGGTAATATTTAATATGGTGCCATGGGGTTTTTATTTTTTGTATGGTAGAGTTTTTTTTTAATATTATATACCAGTTTTGAGGAATTAGTTAAATTTTATCTGCATTTAAAGAGTTTGTATATGTATGCCTTATTTTTATTCTTGTTAGTTGCCATTGTATAGTTGTATGTCTGTAATTAAAGTGATGCATTGATAATGAAGAGCTGGTTACAACTGTTTCAAGAATGTTGCATTTTTACATTTCAGTACTTTTTGCATGGCGTTCTTAATTTTCTTAATTAGGTGGAGGTGAAAGTTAATTGAATTGTGACTGTTGTTAGGATCTTTGATGTAGAAACTTTATAGCAGAACAGAAACACTTAAATGGTCATTTGTTTCCTGAGACATTACTGACCTTTTAACATCACAGGTCTCAGGTGTAGAAATGTTGCTGGAGTGCATGTGATATTGCACATAGCTCACTTCCTGAATGCTTTAGGTGTAACTTACAGAATTCAGATTTGTTTAACAATACAATAAATTTATTAAAAATAAGTAAGTGGGTACATAATTATAAATAACTGATTCAAAATATTATTTGACAGGCTTGATGCTCATTTTGACTAAGTTCTTTTTTTTTTGTGGTTTGAAAACATTAATTTCTTTAGACAAATATCATATATGAATTGAATTTTATTTATTTGGACATTTGACCTGTTCCTTTACAGTGTCATTGCTTGTACGTTTCTGTACCCATCTGCTTATAAATATGTGTTTGTGGATGAGTAGGTTAACAGTTTGTTCATTAGTGGCGCACTTGGCTGTGACAGGCCTCACTTTTCTATTATTCAGTTTTTGTGGCATCATGCGTTACATATTTTGTACTGTTTTAGCTCCATGTCCTTCCTTTACTTAGCACATTCTGCTCTAATGTGTCATTGTTTTGTAGCACATTTGAAGCATTTTGTTTTGCAACACGTGGACATTGATGGTCATGCATAAATCACTTTTCTAATTTGAAACCATTTTAATAGGTTTTGATTCTGCACAAGAAAATGTGCGCTTGGTGAAAGTCACCAATCCATATGAAATGTACCAGATGCCAGCAGTGCTGCTGGGACAGTACCTGGAAGACAGGCGAAGAACAGCTTCAGGCAACAATTGACTAAAGTGGATGCATTTGTTGGAGTACATAAATTTCTAAGTGTATCTTTGTTGTGGAATGTATTTCAAGTTTTATGTGGTGAAACAGCTGAGTTTTGGGATGTGGTTTATAAGCCCAGATACACATGAAATGAGTAGAAAATTGTTTTTATAAGGTAACCTCTGACAACTGACTCTTTTGTTTTTTTGTTTGTTTTTTGAAAGATTTATTGCAAAGGAAGTATGTAGAGCATACCAGTAGTGAAAAATTCTAAATAAAACACTGACTATAGGTGAGCTAATTACAGCAGAATATGCTTCAACTGTTTATGTTTATATTTCATGTACATATTAGGTCAGCTAACATTGCGGGAGGAAAGGAAGCTGAGGGTGTTTGAGACCATGGTGTTGAGGAGAATATTTGGACCTAGGAGGGATGAGGTAACGGCGGAATGGAGGAGATTGCATAACAAAGAGCTAAATGATTTGTTCTCCTCACCCAACATTGTGCAGGTGATAAAATCGAGAAGAATGAGATGAGCTGGGCATGTGGCACGTATGGATGAGGAGAGGGGGGGTGTATAGGGTCTTGGTGGGGAAAGCGGAGGGAAAGAGATCACTTGGGAGACCTAGGCGTAGATGGGTGGATAATATTAGGACGGATCTCCGGGAGGTGGGATGTGGGCATATGGACTGGATTGGGCTGGCCCAGGATAGAGACAGGTGGCAGACGCTTGTGAGTGTGGTAATGAACCTTCCGGTTCCGTGAAATGTGGGGAATTTCTTGACTAGCTGCAAACCAGTTAGCTTCTCAAGAAAGACTCTGCACCATGGAGTAAGTACGTATTAGGTCAGCTAAAGTATAATTCCCGATTTGTTGGACCAGGGGGTTGGGATGTGGGGGACAGTGAACAAAAAATTTGGCTGTAATTGGGTGGATGATAATTGGGATGGGTTCAGTGTTTAGAGTGTCGTGCAAGTGGTAAGTAGGAGTAGGTCTGGGATAATTACCGATGACTTGGAGACATTTTGACTGGATAGCTTGGAGTTTGAGGTAGCTGGAGGGACGTGGGGAACACCAGATGAGAGCAGCATAAGTACAAGTGGATTGAATGAGTATTTTGCAGAAAGTTAACTTGTTGAACTATGTGAGTGTTGAATCTAAGGTGTGGAGGGGGAAAATATTACAGAGAATGCCTGTGGCTTTGTTGGCATTGGTGTGCAAATACTTGGTGTAAAGAAGTTTTGATTGTAGCACAAGGCCTAAATATCATACTGTTGAGGCCCAGGACACAAAGGTGTCATGGATCTGAAGAGGGTCTGGGAGGGAGTGAGTTGTGCTTGGAAAATAGAATGGTTGCATGTGGTTATTAGATTGGAGTTTCCACATAGTGAAGTGTGGAAGGTTGCTACATCGTGATTGAGTCTGTCAGATACAGTATCAGGATGCCAGGACCAAGATAGACGGGAATTGTTGTCTGTGTATAGGGCGAGATGGGTGTGCAGAGGATGTGCTATGTCAGAAAGGTAAAGGGAAAATGATGTAGTCATTAGTACAGTAGTACCCTGAAGAAGACTGGAGGGGGTAGGTTTTGGGGTGGAGGTCGAGTCATTCAGGTGGACAGTGAAGGTACGACCTTCCAAGTAGTACTTAAGAAAAAAAGAAGATAATCTGACAAGTGAAGTGCAATACGTTTGAGGAGTAAACCATTTAGCCATAATGTATTACAAGCTTTCTCAATATCAAGTAGGACTAAGCCCCTACATTTTCTAAGATTAAAGCCATGGTTGATGAAGTTGGTGATTGTGGGGGGTTGAGAGAGAGTTGAATGTTGTTTACGTAAGCCAAATTGTTCTGGAGGCAGAATGTGATTCTGATGAATAAAAGAATTCAATCTGTGGGCTACAACTCATTCTAGAAATTTGCTTAAGGTACTTAAAAGACTAAGGGATCAGTAAAAACTGGGGTCAGATGGTGGTTTTCTAGGTTTTGGAGTGGGTATAGCCTTAGTGGGTTTCCAGACAGATAACCGATCTCTTTTTTTTTTTTTTTAAAAACTGGGAGAATTTGCATGTGCTCATGTGATTGGCACAGCATTAACATCTGTGTCCTTAGTCTATTTTAATTGTTCTGTTTTAGGTTCACAGAATGCTTTGACAAAACTTGTACCATGTAGCCAGCCATCTTTAAGTAAAACAAGTCACAGCTAGGGTTAAATAACTTGTGATCCTTGATGCACTGTACTTAATTTCTTCGCCTAATATACAAAAGTGAACCAGTAAATTTGATAAAGAAAGAGTTTGAACTGTGAATTTACTGTCATTTACTGCAGACATCTAAGCAAACCATTTTAATCGGAATCAATAATATGACAAAAAAAAAACTTCTTTACATGTATCCTTGTATTTAGTGTCCTGTCATCATCATCATCGTTCAACAGTTATGAAGAGCTGTAGTTGAGGTACAGTGTTCTTTAAATGACAGTGAAGACAATTACAGACAGGCAAGTTTTGAGCAGAACTTCTACTTTTCCTGTTGCACAGATTTGTAGTCCTCGGATATCGTAATCACAACAGTGGGATTCCGTGCATCTTAAACTTATTGGTTATAACCTCAAAGTTTCATATCATTGTGATGCTGATATAATTGTTCGTGTGCAAACGGTATTTCATACAAGATGTGTAGATAAATTTGTGCTGTATCTGTGTGCTAAGTTTCACATATCTAATGCCTGTAGTTCATCAGTTATTATCTCTCTCTAAATGAAAATTACAGTCTCTGCATGGTCACCATCGTATTTTATATTTTGGAAACATTACCTGACCAAAAGTTGTGAAATGTTTCAGAATCTGGTATTACCATATATCACTTCAAGTTCCAAATCAAGTGGTTGTAGTAGCATTTCCATGTCACAGGTTTATGTGACTGTTATGCTATTAATATTGAGTGTAGGAGATTAAAATGCCATTTTGAGGTGATGTTCATACCAAGTTCAATGGAAATTAGTCAGCTGGTCATTTGCTGGTATAGAAGTTCAGATGTGGTAGACAGAAATAGCACAGTGATGTCATAAAACTACCTTGTTTTCTCATACATTTTCAAGAAGAAAAGTAGACTAAAATGGCATATTTAGCAAATATCTGCTGTGTAATATATGTATTCATTTGTAAAATGTATAAACAACCAACAAATGCACTTCAATTTTATGATGTATTTTATTCATAATATATTCACCAACATGTGTCGGCCAGTAGTGTGGCCATCTTCAGGGTGATGTTACAATACAATTGTAGTAAAATGTGTTACCATCACTTTATATTATTAAAAAATATATATAATTTTGATTAAAATTTTGCTTTTGAATAATAATGTAAAATAATATAGGATAAAAATCGCTTATTATAAAGTAGTGGAAGTTAAAATTATGTAGTGTTTGTGGAGTGACATATACAGAAGTTACGTGGCGAGTTCTAACCCAGAGTATAGGTGATTGTGTTGTCTGTGTGGTGCAGAGCTCGGAACTGACGCCAACTATACATCACCCCACAAACACTAAGTAATTGTGACATCCACTATTTTATAATCAGCCATTTTTATCCTATATCACTTTACATGATTATTCAAAAGTAAAATTTTAAACACTATATATATATATATATATATATATATATATATATGTTTTCCCGTTACAGGCCCGGTGTGGCCCAGAGGGTGGATAGAGTTATAGCTCTACTCTTCCATGACCGCGGCACTAGAAGGGGGTGAGTGGTCAGCAGCACACCCTGGCCGCACTTTACCCCCGGTACCCATTTTATAGGAGGCTGGGTGGGCCCCAGGGCTGGTCTGGACAGGCGGAAAATCTCGTCCCCACCGGGATTCGATCCCGGACTGTCCAGCCCGTAGTCAGTCGCTATACCAACTGAGCTACCCAGCCCACACACACACACACATATATATATATATATATATATATATAATATTACAGAGTGATAGTGATACATATAACTACAAATGTATTCTTATATCATGAATCTGAAGATGACCAGACTACTCACTGACATATGTTGGTGAACATATTATAAATAAAAATACATTATAAAATTAAAGTGCATTTGTTGCTTGTTTATTCATTGTACATATCTAATTAATGCATGGAAAATGGAACATATTACATAAAATATGTATTCATGTTACAAAGTTCGATTTGAGCCAAGTCCAGTTTGTTTGTTTTTTGTGTTTCAGTACAAAAATGTAAATTAATTACAGAACAGTGTTCATACTCATGTTCCACTGCAGGACACAGTAGTATATTTATCAACTTTCATACTTTTTTTTAAAGAAGAAATTCATATTGTATGTAGTACAGCGGGACAGAGAAAATGATAACACAGGGATGTGGTATGTAATGGAGTCCTTTTCTCTGAATTTGATAACTGAAATATTAACTGCACCTAAATGGAAGCCATATGTGGAAGTGTTAGAAAGTTTTAGGTTTGTTGGATTGTACATTAAGAAGTAATAAGATGGCACAGAAATAGTTATGGGGAGTGTATCCTGTGGAACATTACGTTTTCTTATCATATTTGGGGCTGGAATTAAACACAGCAAAAGGACGTGGAAATGAATTAGATAAAACCACAATTAGGAGATTGCAAGGAAATGCAAATTCCCTTAACAAATTTGGGATAAACTTCCATGTAGTAATTTTAAATACATTTATTTTTGTTTTCCACCAATAATTGGTAATAACTTTGTTGCAGAGGTTAAAAAGTGGACCTCTACTTCCGCTCTGGGCCTTCATGGCTTATTCTGGGGTAAAAGTTTACTTCATCTGGTAATAAATGAACAACAGTGTTTCAATCTACAGAGAACCAGTGATAAATATGGAGTTAATGTATTTTTAAAAATATTTTCTTTCTCTATATTTAAAATTTTAAGGACATATAATCCCTTGATATACAATTTACCTTGAAACTTTTTTTACAATTGTATAATAAATTCATTTCTTTATGAAGTGAATGCTCTCACGAACAGTACAAGCAGACTGAAAACCAGTGTCCTCAAATTAAAGAAAAATTATAACAGTGAACACCCTTTAACTTGATTTATATTTTAACATGATGTGTGTAAGTTGTTCAAAAACACTTGAAAATTGTACATAATTATGCCACTGAAAGGATTATCAAAAACATTGCTCCACAGTACTGTTGAAATGTGTCAAGGGGTTAGATACTTCATAGGAGTGCATTTTGGGTCCATCTTTGGTTCTGTCAGGTCACAACCGGCAGGTGCTGGGATAAAATCCAGTAACACCAGATAAGTCTGTAATACTTTCTGGTTTACCTGAAGAATGCTGTCCGGAGCAGTACCACCTGACCATTAACTGCATTGCACAGTGCATATGATTTATCCAGAATGTAGGTACCAGTTAACCAAATTCTACATCATGTAATATTAAAGTGAAATTTTTAATATTCACTGTTACAAGAACCTCGGAGCTCACACTATAATGATGTTACACTGGTGCCACTACATAAACATCCCTGACATCTTACATTCTTTTCAGACCCTTGGTTGTAGACTAAATAATAGGGAACAGTTACCACCTACATTGAAAGATTCTGAAATTCTTCTGATGGGACTGAGGAAAGTAAAGTCTATTGTAAGAGCTAGTCTTATATTCTGTTTGCACTTACGTAGGGTGTAATGCACAGCGTAAAATCTGTGTTTAAATTTAAATGAGAATCATAAGTCTTGGATCAGACCTCCTCTGATATTTCCAATTGCAGAATGATAAACTCACACAAGTCATAGTGGAGTAATTGTAAATAGATTAATATAGGTCAAAAAAACATGCATGTCATATGTGATTGTGCACAACCTCATGTAGGTTGTAACTGATTTTCCATAGCTTGTACCAGTTGTTAGTGACATCTGAGGCATGAGGGCACCCTTGTTGGTAGCAGGGAAACATTTCTTATTACAAACTACCAAATATCAAATTATTACTTAGTCTGTCAGTCCAACTGCATGAATATTGAGATTCTCCTCTGAACAAGTTGGCAGTGTTTTGATTAGTAAAACTTTCAAAGATAGACAAAGTACAAATGTTAAGTGGCATTGTGGTTAACCTTCTGTGTTGAGTAATGAAACTGCAAGTGACACGAGTATGAAAGTTTGCTACAATCTCCATACAATTCTCTCCAGACAGCACACTCAGCAGAATTGATTATCTTTGAAATTGTACAAAAAGCATTGGAGATTCTGGAGTTTCGTCCTTAGCATGTACACATCATGCATAAACTGAAGCAACATGATAAAGAGGAACAGCTAAAACAGCCACACATTGTAAAGACAAAAATGTAAAAATGTTTCTGTACATGCCATTGAAGCATATAATAAAGTGGAGGTATGGCTCCAGTCTGCCAGCCTTGGTATTACATGGGGCAATTGAGAGCTTTGGCCCTAGCCACTTTACCCCTGGGGAAAGAGCTCTGGTACTGATTGAATAGGAGGCTGAATGGGTCCCAGAATTGGTCAGGATGCTTTGGAGATGAGAAAAATCCCTTTCCTGTACTGAGAACTGAACTGCAGTTACTCAGATGTCCAGCCTACAGCTTGATCACTACTGACTACAGTATCATGGCATATGAGGGTGACCTTGAATAAAACTGCCACTTTAGTTACCCATGTGTGTTATGTCAAACAGAAGCACAAAATGTTGTTTATTTTACATGTGTATGACATCAGGAGGTACAGATATGCACTGTCAAATGACATTTCAATTAATGATGAAGTCAGCAGAAAGTATAGGGTCACTGATTACATTAGGGTGCTGCTGCTACTAGCACTACTATTACTGTGATAACTGCTACTGTTGCTTCATGGAAGCCTCTTTGTTCAAATATTGGCTTGGAGACTGGCTATCCTGATGAGTTTTGAATGGTTTTCTCAGCTCCTACCAGCAAATACTGGGATAGCACCTTACATTAGTCCACAACTGCTTCCTTCTACCTACTTTCTAATCTGTTATTCACTAATAATTTGATACTATAGTCAGTGTTACTGTCATTAAATAAACCATAAAATATATAGCATTCACATCAATAGATTGTAATTGGAGACTGGCAGTTGAAAACCTAATTCCATTATTTTATGCTTTTAATTTAAAACTTTACAGTTCCATGATAACTGCACATGTGCACACATTTGCCAACACCACAGGTGCTCCCCAGAAATTCTTGGCACCCTAAGGGTGACACGATGAAAGTTCCATACTGAGGATCCACAAATATTTGGTACTAGAGCAACTTGGTGCCTGGGATTTTTGCACCCCAAGGTCACTGTATCACCAGCTTTAATATTAAAAAACTCTGCATGTTGTTATGCAACATATGAGTGCTGTATGATTCTTACATTCAGTATCATTTCCATAAATAGCATTAGCTGTTTGGCCTTCATAATGGGGATTGAGTTGGTTCTTTGTGAGAGAGGAAATGAATATACACTATACAGTGAAGATTAATTTTAGATGCAGGTGGGCTGACGGAAGCTTGTTTGCCCTGTTATTTGCTTACTAACTTAAATGGCCTCTGTGCCCTCTGAATTCAAGGTGTGAAATCTTCTAGCACATCTGCAGTTACAGCCGGTTAGAAAGCAATGTCCAAGAGTATACCTAGTCAAGTATTCAAAATGTCTTGAAATACCCTGTAACACAGCATCACATCCCATTAAAGAATTGTCTTCTGCAACACTATTGTGAGAACATAAAATTTCACAGCATCATACTCCATCAAGCAGCTCTGGAAAATGTCATAGGACATTTTCATGTGCACAGACACATTCTTATATTAATTTCTTCATTTTTCATTACAATTTCACTGTGTATGTGGTAGAAACAAACTGCACAGTCTATTTTTGAGTTCAAAGTAAACCTGTATAAACACAACTCATATAATACAATTCAAATTCACCATTTTTAATTATTCAGCACATTTGCAAGTTTCCAGATATGACAAGCAAACCTTAATGTATCAACTCATGAAACAATACATAATGCAGCACCTGTAAAAGGTTAACAGTTTGCCTGTACTGTAACTGTAATACTTATGTACATACTACTCGGCACAGCATTTGCAGATGCAACAATCTACAATATACAAGTAGAGGTTGCATGTAACATCTTCACACTTTCTCAAAGAACACAACTTTTCTGTTCATGCAGTTATGAGGGAAATCCAGTGGACATTATGCAGAGGTACACCTGGTCATCTCTCTCCACTTTGTAAGTGATTTGGAGCATCAGCAAATGTAAATTTCAAACGATACGCCTCAGCAACAAGCACACCAATTTCAGAGTCACTCCAGTTTTGAGTTGGTAGGTTTTGTAGCATCAACATAAGACCCTACAAAGACAGACACATGAACATAAAAAAGTCAAAGAGCAGTGTTTTAATTCCACACTTTTAATGGCACAGCATGCCTTATGCTAGTTTTTGTGTGTTTACTTATGGCAATTAAATCCACCTCCTAAAGGTTAAGGATACTGGAGGCTAATCAAGGATAACTGGTAAAATTCATCAGAAACTATTTATAATTCTTCATTAACACATGTAATTTCTAAGGTCATGGTAATGATATTTAGAAATCATGATATTTAAGTTGATGCAATAAAAATGCTAAAAAATATAAATCAGATGAAGTATTGTTGGTGCTTACATCAAGTTCTGTGTCAGACATTAGAAACAAAAATGTTCAGCAGTTTGCTGATATAAAACTAAAGCATACATACTAATGGGCATTAATACATAAAAATATGCATTACTAGCTGTTGTCATTACTGTTACGGTGATACACTGACGTGTAGACAATGTAACTGAAATACAAAAATGACAGGATACCAACTATAACAGGCAGTACTTGCAGAGTAAATGCTGTACAAATGGTTGTGATGTGTCAGTTGTTAGTACTTTTATGTCAGCTGTGTGGGAATAATGTAATAATGAATACTGTATCAAATGTGAAACTTCAGATTTATTACAGCTTTGGTTCACAGGACAAGTACTATTCATTTCTGACCCCACATGGGTTATTGGTTTTGACTTAGGTCCCTATAGAGATATATACATAACAGTCTAATTTCAATGATTTGTTTTTCATTATTTCAAAAACTAACATACTAAATTCTTAGATATAGTCCTATTTTAATCACCTGGAAGTCTCTTTCTATCAGCAGCTCCCTTCGCCAGTGCAGAAGAAAGGCTGCACATACATATAACTGAAATGAAGCAAACCCATCTGATTCTGCTAGGTAGGTGTCCCACAGACGTATGGTACAATGCAGCGGCAGTTCACGAGTTAGCAAATTATTCATCCATCGAAATGAGAACTGGAGGTAATCAACTCCATGATGCTGAAGATGTCGATGCAGAGGGCCTGAAATATAATTCAACAGTATAGGACAGAGCTTGTCAACTCTACTCACTACAGTGACAGTTCCTCTGTAATGGCTGTGTACTTGCAAAATTCCCTGTGCTTCAGCACTTTCTCAAGAAGGCACATAAGGGTTGTGTGACAAGGTGCCATGCAATGTTAATCTGGGAACCAGATATTAGTTGTCAACTTTACACTTGACAAATTTAGTGCCACAGAAAGTCAGTCTTGGTACCCATCTGACAGGAAGCTGAAAGGGCCACCAAAGCTATATATACTGGGCATGGTGCCAAGAAAAGTGCTATATGTTGAACAGAAAACTCTGTGGTGCAATGAGATATCTTCATGATAAACTTAGACAATTATGTTGTTGCATGTGCATGTCCTATCATTGTGTTCTTTACTGCAGTGCAGAAATCATGATTGCATGGCCATGGTCAAAGGTCAGTGTATGTGTTTATGGTGGTCTTTGGCACTATTTTAATCAGTTGGTACAGCCTACATCTGTACTTCCTCAGCATCATTACAGTACATGCTTTTCAGACAACCCTTTGATTTGGAGATGCTAAAGGCACAATGAACTCCAGGTACTGGCTTTGTAGCAAAAGTCTTGGGTTGACATGGGCTGGAAGAAATAAAGCTACTATATGTCTCTCTTTCTGTCACATTTATAGTAAAACTTTGTAAATGTGAACAATAAATGACCCCCACTATAGTATGGAACCCATAGGTATCCTCTATAACCAGACTTCCCCATTTGGGGGAACAAAGTCTGTATCATAGGTACTCTGACCTCAGATCCTTGCCGAGGTGTGAACACACCAAGGAGGTTGAATAAACTGCACATGCGGCCAACTTCTTATTTAATGTGTCTGGAATCCTCTGCACTTATAAATGGTTCACAACAGCTTATAACAGTACAACCCACAAGAATAAAATATCACTCTTTAATGCCATAAAAATCTCAGGTCTTCAATAAAGTGTGCAAATTTATGTTCTGTTTCATTCAATTCTTACCATCAATTCTCTGTATAAGTTCCTTTAACTGATTCACTTTATGTTGGATGCCTAGCTGAGCAAAGATATAATTGTCTTGGATTCCATCCAAGAACTTAGAAAGGCACCAGAAAGAATCAGCTTCAATAATATCGCGCTGTTCTTTTGGTAATGAGGACACATCCCAATTATCCAAATCACCATCTAAAAAACAAGAGTGCATTTCATTGGAACCTTTCAGTTTACAAAAATTTTGAATATAAAATGTCACAAATCAAACCCTTCACAATAAATCTTCATTAGACACATATTAATTATGAAATATAACTGTCAGCAATTGTAAAGATACGTTAATAAATCCTCATGGTTCTACACAAACAGGAATTTATATGGTTAAAGACAAAAATGTATATTTGAAATGACAGTTGAATGACAATACTAACCTGCTGGTATAACTTCCTGAAGGAAAACTACAAAGAAGGGAGTAACCAGGTCATTAATGCCTTGTACATATCCTGAAGCAGGATGGCGAATAGCCCAGATAAACAAAATTCTCTCGAACATCTCCTGAACAGTTTTCTGTTGGAACAGGGCTATTAAAGGACTCATTCGGGGGATGTCGATGTGTATCTGAAATCACCACATGACAGGCCACAAAATTTTCACCCTTAGAAAATAATATTGCATATAATGGCTGTATGGGTGTCAGGTTTTTAAGGTGGCCATACTCTACTTTGTGAAATGTGAATACAACAAAAACCACAAAAATTTATATACAGAAATGAAAATAATCTGAAATTGACAAAGACAAATAATACAAGTCTTCCTATATGTCTTCCACATTTACAGTGAACATGATAACTTTGAGGATAGTGCTTGTTCACAGACCTGCCTATATATGTCTTGGCGAGTCTCATCTCGTTCTGTATCATAATACTGCTTCACTAGGTTCCAGTAATCCAACCTCTTTCTTTCCAGTACATGCTGCCTTCGTTCCAAGTTGGCTGGAAGATAGCCCTGAGTAGAAACAATTAATTAGCTTGCAGACCAACTAAATAACCTGGAAATCATCAATACTGTTACACTTAAGTATGGGGTGACACTTCTTTCCCCATGCATTATATATCTTTATAAGAAAAATAAATATTACTTTGGTCATTAAATTTAAATTTTGAGGAAATTCACCGAGAGTAGGCGCCAAGTGATAGCTCGCACTTTCACAGGAATCCCTGACCAACTTAGATGCCGCAGTTCTTCGAGATTCAACAATGGAGTTTCCAGTAGAGGCTGGAATCTTTCAAGCTTGCTGGTTTCACAGTCTGCCCCTGAAGCATACACAGAATTTTACATAAAAGTAGCATGTATCTGTGTGAGTAACATAATCCTGTAAATGGCCCTCAATGAATGTTCATTTCTGCCATAAAACCTTAACAGCATATGTATCTTTGATACTAACCTTCACGGGATGGAATATGGAACTTAGATCTTCCTGTACTTCCTCGGAGAGGCTGTGGACGTCCTGGAAATTGCCTCTGTGAAGGAGGTGAACTGGGCACTGGAGGCGTGGATGTGCAGCGTGCAGGAGAGGCTGTGTGTGGGTCTACAAATCAGAAAGACGGAGATAATGTCAAATCAGATTCGGGAAGTAAATTTATCTTGGCTTTATTGGCATTCACCCAGGAGGCTACTGAAATTAATATAAAGTATTTCCAGAGTAAGCCTGTGGTAAATATTAAATATCAAAACATGTTTCAGATATGACACAGCAAACAGAAGAGAAAGGTAAAATTACTTTCATGTAAGAATTCTGGGGCTATTAACACATTCACTGCCATCGTCGACCTTAGTCGATTTAATAATTCATGCCTAAAATCGCCAGCGTCGACCTTAGTCAATCTAATTTTTGAATCGCACTCTTTCAGCTTAAATCAGCTGACCTGGAGGGAAACTTGTACAGCAGCTTCAGTATATCTAGCTGACGTTATCTTTATCCTTTTTATAGCTTATTATGCTTACATTGCGATATAATGAACCCGTGTTTATCCTTATACTCAGAGGGAGAGTGGGCTGTCTCTGGCTGCAGTCTATAAAGAATCTTTTATACGTGAAGTAATGTATGTGTGACAGTTTATACTTCTCAGTGCAACATGGCATCTAGGAAAAGAAAAACAATTGGATTTAGAAATGAAGAAGAATTAGCTGATGCAGTGAATAAAATTGTAAATGACAGTGATTCAGATTCAGATAATATTCCTGAATTTTCAAGTAGTGAAGAGAGTGAATCTGGAAGTGCAAATGAGAGTGATAATGAGAGTAACATTTCAACACCGGGCCCTAGCCGCAGACAGACAGATGTTACCCCAACTACAGGGTTTTCTAAAAATGATTGTCAACCAAGAATACCACCCTTCATAGGCAATCCGGGCATGCAATTTGCAGTTGAAAATGAAGCAGATGTGATGAGTTATTTTGACCATTATATTCCTCCGGAACAAATTGAAATAGTAGTTGACCAGACAAATTTATACGCACAACAACAGATTGCAAAAATGCCTCGCCCCATTACAAAACATGCATGTAGTGAAGAATGGAAACCAGTAACAGTAATCGTATTGAAAAGATTCCTTGGTTTGATTTTTGTAACTGGTATAGTCTGAAAGCCAAAATTAGAATTGTATTGGTCAATGAGAGGAATTTTTCAGACTCCAATATTTCCACAAACAATGTCTAGGAACAGATTTCAGCTTATCCAAAGGTACCTTCACTTCAATGACAATAATGCA
>Ga0131853_10003843_pt1 | contig 26958 bp, 24 predicted proteins | sample TergutLab28metaG_FD_92764 | JGI IMG/M metagenome (GOLD analysis project Ga0131853, IMG submission 92764) | Labiotermes labralis P1 segment gut microbial communities from Petit-Saut dam, French Guiana - Lab288 P1 (version 2) (version 2) | ecosystem: Host-associated > Arthropoda: Insects >...
AGCGACTGCATAATTTATTTAGGCAATGGAATTTTATGCATTTTTAGACAACCGCTGAAATATCTCTGTTTTAGTTACTCTTTCCTTGACAAAATAAGAATATATGTAGACTCGAATCCCCCTAGCAAAATATGCTGGAAATGATGACGCAAGTTGGTAGACTCAACAGCACTCAACAAAGTTTGGTCAATCTCAGTTCATGAAGGGGACGCGGCTAAAATGTCGCGTGTGAACTGCAATTGTTGTTTAGAAAAAAGTTGTTAGTGAAGTTTTGAGAAATTATGGTGTGCGTGTAAACTAAGATGATTTTTCTGACACTACCAGGCAAAGGCATAACTCCACAAATCTTCACGCTGAAATTTCCTGTGCATACATCAGGCCCGAAACAGAAATGTAAGTAAAATAAATTGTGAATTATAATATTTTTATATTAACTTACTGCGTGTAGGCACTAAACATTTCTACTGAATCAGTGGCATACCCAGGAATACTGTTCGGGGGGAGGGGGGTTCAACAAATTAAGTTGAGGACAGACAGAACGGGGATCTGTGGGCTGTAGCCACCTAGTCAGGGGTTCTGGAGGCAGCTGCAATTTGGTACAAGAAATTTCATTTTATATAGTAAAATTTTCTTAATTTTTGGTACTGTAAGACTATTTATGATGACAACCAATTTATTTGTCATTGCTAATGTAAAACAATTGCGAACCGAGGTAGTTTTAGAATTTTACTGCATTTTTTCCAAACATCGTCGGGTGCTGGTGTCCTAAAATCAGCAATTTTTAACAGTTTTCACAATCGGGTTGAGTTTGGCACGATTTTGGAGGGCCTTCTGAATTTCGGGGGGGTTTGAACCCCCCCCCCGGGTACACCACTGAACTGAAACTTTTCTTGAACTGAAATATCTCTGATTTATTCGCAACAGTGCAGATTATTTAATTGTTTCATCACCTCGGTTCATAATTTGTAAACGTTTATAGGCAACCACGCGCAACTATTTAAAGGGCTGTCTAATATAAACACTGTACCGGGGGAACGAAAACTAAATTAAATGCCGTACTGCGTTCGTAGGATAAAGGTTAATATGTTTTAGATATAAGCCTGATGATGACCCCATGGGGTCAAAACATGTAGCTGAGAAAATAATTATTTCATAAAGCTGTGTTTTGATGGTCTATCTATTTACTTCTTATTTATATTCCAACACAACAGGATGCATAAGTTCAAAAAAAAAATCTGCCTTTGTTTTACTTAGAATATTTATCTGAAGTATAACAAAATATTCAAACCCCTTCTGCTTGAAAAATGGTATTACAAACCCTGTTACTTACCAACAGATTTAGGATAAAATATTGTTGCTAACTGTACTCGTTGTGTGGAGAATCTTTCCTTGTGACAGGTTCCTTCACATAATTCCATTTCTCTGCTCTTCAGACACCTAACATCTAATAACAAGGACCCAAGCTATGGGAACTATGAAATATTTTTTTCATGCTAAATGAATCATATTGAAAATATTATGTCTCTTTTAAGAGTCAATCCTGAGGTATCCAGCAATACATTTTTTGTGGACAAAGTGTAATTGTAGCTGACATGTCTCCATATTATGTCTCTATTAGGAGTTCACCCCTGAGGGAGTCGGTAATGTATTTTTGGTGAACAAAGCATAATTGGAGCTGCTATCTCTCTATTTCATTTTCTTTACCAATCATAACTCTGAGAGTGCATCATACTTAAATATCACTGTTGCTGCAGGGGTCAAAAATACATATCCCTTCATTTTCTATACAACACAGCCTCTTACCTTAATTCATCTGCCACATAATCAGGGAAATTTACTTCCTCAAAATGTTGGATGGGGTTTGGTGCATCCCCCTTCACAGTAATTTGGTGTGCAGATCTAAATGCCTCTACTTCATGCCTGGTTCTGCAAAAATTATCAATATCTTGACATACACAATAACACATTTTAATCTAGTACATATTCAATCATTTCACAATTCAGCGCAAAATGCTACTATTCATATGGTTGAACATAGCGATAAAAATATATAGGTAGTTCAGAGAGTCTTACAGCATTAATAGAATACCTGCAAACCATCCTGCAGAAAGGCAGTGAATAATTACTCATTCCATGAACACTTTTGGCAAATATCACACTGACCAGGGAATTCTTCCAGACAAACTATCCAGCAGCATCGCCAAACCAGTTTTCTAGTATACAGATAATAGTTCATCTGACAACTACAGAGTAGCATCTCTTGTGCCCAAGCTACTAGTAGGTGGCAGAGTTATTTCTAATACAGCTGGGCATCCCTTCAGAAAAAGCAGTTTACTTGGAAATTTACAGAATGGCTATCACAACACAACTGGAACAGCATAGTCCTTACAGTTTCACTACAATTTTTAAAAGTTTCTAACTTCAGTCAGGGCATATTCCCTGAATTGGTGTTTATATATAAATTATAAAATAAAGAAATTAAACCCCGCCATATTTATTCTACAGGAAATGCAGAGAACTATGAATATACATATGCTACTAAGAGTGTGGCTTATCTTTGCTATTTTATTCATGCAGGAGACTGCAAGTCAAATACCAATTTGTCTTGGAGGTCTTGTTCTCTACCAGTGCCTTCACTTTACTGACAGAAACTTTAATCTTCATATTACAGGTTTACTGCACCTAAGCTTCCCGGACGCCTTTTTGGCCTATGTCAGCCACCATTCCATGCATCACAGTCACTACAGTGACAGTCTCTCTCTCTCTCTCTCTCTTTTTACAATTCAATTATTAGACTGTAAGCCAACAAAAGCACACAATTCATCAGAATCACAATAATGTTAAGACTCCTCAGCTCCCCAATGTTTTGGGCCTCAATGGCCTGCAGTAATTGGAGCAGCATGTTGGTTTCAATCTGCACAAATCCCTGTACTACAAATCACACACTGATGAATTTATGAAAGTTCTACTAGATAATGGAGATTATATTAAAATTGCTTTATGCAACTGTGCACTCAATGATGATGGGTCAGTAAGGCCCAAAATATGTAGGAGTTTATATATCATAACATTATTGTGATTCTGATGAATTGTGTGCATTTTTTGGTTTACATTATGGTAATACAATGACAGCCCTAATTCAGTGTCTTCCATTATATCCAAAGCAAATGCCAGGTCAAAAGTGCAGGTACATATGCTACAAACATAACATGTTAAATCAAAAATGTTGCTTCTGTTACACTATAACACTCAAAGAGTCAGTGCATACACAACTATAAACACTTCCATATTACTACTGACATGAGTTTTGATCAAATTCTGTATCAGATTCCTCTAAATTACCTGTTCTGTACCTCTGGATGAGGCTTATACAAGTCTTTTGTAAATGGATGCAACTTCGTGAGGTCCCAGTTTTGCTTACAGAGGTCTCCTCTTGGTTCATTCTTCCAACCAAATCCTTTTGTCCTGTTTTCATGACCCCTCTTCCAGCCACCAGTCCCAGATACAGTCCTCTTTCTATCAGTTCCAAAATGACCGGTTGCTCCTTTAAAAGTCCTACAATTTCAAAGACTCTAATTCCAAAAAACACACCTTGCAAAACAGTTACAAACATCTTCTCATATGTACAAAATAAAAAACACAAAAGAAAATCAGCAACTTACTCAGTGGAGCTAATCCTCACTCGGCTGGTCTGTTTATGGGCTCTTACAGAACCAAAAGGTGTAATACCGTGTTCACCTTAGAGCTACACTACTTCCTAACAGTCGTACGGTAATTATTTCGGCCAACAATTAATTAAATACGACATACTTACTTACTTACTCCATTGAGCAGGGTCCTTCGTTATTTAACAGTCTTAAAATAATGATGGTTCTCGACTAAATAAATCAGCAAATTTATGAGGTTAAATTAAAAAAATTAAGACCGGTCATCACTAAGAAATAATACTTCACATTTCAATCAAACATTAGTTCAAGAATAAAAAAGATCACGGAGTATATACTCACATATCTGGATTTATATGAGTACTGCTATAATCCTTCATAGTAACTGCAATCGCAATGAATTTAGATTGGCAGATTGGAGACCGGCAACCTGAACAAAATAAAGCCTCTTTAAGACCACATTTCAACCTACCAACAAACACACAGCTAGTACTCATAACTAAACAGGCAACATATACTTGTAAATGTCTCATTTCTTACAACATGTTAAAAATGAAATGCAAAAGATGCTCACATTTAATAATCGACCACATGGCCCTTCCTTACCTCTGCCTAGTGAAAGATGAAAGAACTGTAGGCGGAACCGAGGACTCTATTCCGTAATTGGACCGGAAGCGATTAGCCGCAAGCACGAGATGGCTCTGCAGGTCATGGAGATCTGTGAGGAAGTCAGAACATAACAATGTTGTATTATCAGTTGTCATACAACGTATCAACTACATGTTTCGGGCACTTTTCATGGCCATCGTCAGGTTGTAGATAGCGTACAGAGTAACTGCATTACATACCAGTTTATCTAATAGAAGACAAGATCTCGTTTACAATTAGATCCGCAGGTATGTAATGAAGTTACTCTGTAAGTTAAGTACACCCTGATGATGGCCAAGTAAAGTGGCCGAAACATGTAGTTGATACAGTGTATGACATCTGATAATATAACATAGTTGTGTTGACTGATACATATTTGATACTTTGTAACAGAAATGACTTTCGTCAAAGTTCAAAGGGAGATCTGTGTTCAGTTCATGGTTGTGGTAACGTTACAGTACCTACGACACGGTGAAACTTGCTGGATAGTTGAAAGAAAAGAGAGCCAAACTGCACTGCTTTGGTTACATGTGACAACTGTAATTCATGCACGAGTCTGAGGGCAGCAAAATAATGTTTATGTTCTCATCGCCCTCTTCACAGTACCATTGTCAACAGTAAAGCCGAAACTAAGTCGCATAAACATGCAGAGAGGGTCTTTGCATAAGAAGGGCATCCTTTCTTACAATGTAGGCAACACACTAGAGTTGCATAGGAACTGTCCAAACCCTTGCACATGCCATGAAGGTATACAGGGAAAATAGTATAGCTCCACACATTCTTGTTCTTGACACTATATTTAGGCAAGTGGTCATGACCATGACCAGCCCACTGCAATATCCAGTGGAACCCATGAAGAGTTCTCAGTGTGTTCAAGAATCCGTCAATGCTCTGGCATAGCAAAAGCCAGCAATGAATGCTGTCAATACTTACCACACTATGCCAGCAACTGGAAAAGTATGTGAAATAATACTTTCACATAAGGGTAATAAGAACTAGATTATTAAATGTAACAAATTCTTTACAACCCTTTATTTGGAGTTCCTACCTCTAAGAATGAGTCATAAGTACAGTCAATTTCATGACAGTTTGCAGCATGTAAATCCCTATTAAAGTTACATCTTAGCTAGGTATAATGCATTTAGAATGGCAGTTGACAGAATAAATCCATTCTTGGATGTAAATGGTAAGAATATCATGTAAAATGTGGAAGAGAACTTCCAACAGTAATAAGGACCCTGTTAAGTTGGAAAACTTGATTTTAATAATTTTAATAGACAAGAATGGAACAATATGCCAGTAAAGTCCTACCCAACTCAAGAAACACAAGTCATCAATGAAATGAGTAAAATTAAATTTGTTTCAAACCACAGAAAGCATGTGACATGTGTGATCCTCACAAAGATGAGTGTGAATATTCTTAGAAGTGATGCCACATTAATGTGGTAGAAATTTGTTACGTTCTGAGGAACATTCTTTGTCCACCTTTGGACTAGAAAATTGAGGCAGTATGTTCCTTCACAGTATAGTAAACACCTACCAGACTGCATGGAATCATCCCAGAACCTTCACATGTTCTGGACCTATTGGTCAAAAGAATGAGCTTAGGCATGCCTAATTAACACATACGCACACACACAAAAACTTCAAACATCACAGGTCAAGAATAACATAGTCACAGTATACAGAACAGTTTCAGTAATGCCTATCCATGCAGAACTGGAAGATATTTAGTGGAACTGTACAAAGTAATGATTTTAACTTTTATGCATGTACTTATTTATTGTGAGTAGACACATTAACAACGTCATACATTCATATAAATAAATATAATAAAAGTAACAATAAAGGAAATCATTTTTTGAAAGCACTGCCAATGTAACTAGCTTCTCAGCAAAGCAGCTGCACTGGCCTACAGGAAAGTCCAAATACTTTTCAGATCATGCTAATGCACAGCAAGAAAGGTTAAGGTAAATTCCTTACCATAAGGACACAAATCAAACACTCCATCCTGCAATTAATTACTTTACTGTCATAATACTGTATTACATACAAGAAATGCACTTATAAGGAAACCTACAGAAGAGTTGGCTACTTCCTCGACTCCCAGGAAGATTAATCTATCACGTGCACAAGGGTCGCACTATAATATGCATACATTACTTTGTCATGGTCAAAAACCAGCAGCAGCAACTGCTAATTTTACAAGTCTCCCATACAACAACTTGGTATCCAAAAGTACACTGAGTATAGACAAATGTTAACACTTGCACAATCTGTTAGACCGCACTCTCTCAAAACATTTTGCTCACCTCTTCCAATGAGAAAGGTTGGTGGAGAAAGACTTCCCCAGTTCACCATGAACCATTCACTCATTCTTGAACTTCACTAACTATTGTCATTACCTAGTTTACGTCCACCTTGTGGAACAAAAATCGTAACATGAGTAAGGTAACAGAAATCACAAATCATCACTGCAATTTGGTACAAAAACAAAGTTCATACAAAACACTTTGTTCAAGAGGTGTGGCTCCAACCAGTTATGTAAAACCTTAAGATAGAAGTGATTTAAAATATACCCCTTGCAGAGTTATCAGTCTTTGAGGAAAATATCACATACTATATTAACTACACTTAAAAAAGATTATGTTCCCTTATCAAAATACTGCTGTGCATCGTTGTTACATGTGGTTCTACCGACCTTTCTCTTGGACTTGCAGCTTAAGTTTAAAATTATCTGCTACATCTTACATATCACAGTACAAATGTAATAGTGTTATAAACCACAATCAGTGGCTGATCTTACATATAATTTATACAATATTTGAACTCTTTAGACTACTATGTACACGACCCTTGAGGGTGGACAGATCTTGAGGGGGTTAAGGAACATATAAGTTTGACAAACAACCTTTCACTGAAAACAGTCAAAAACACGAAGTCAACAAAGACAAAGCATCGACACACGCCACTAATTACAGCATCACACTGCAAATAAATATTACTCATCTGTATCATTTCCGATGCTTTGATAGGAAGTTATAATAAATAATGAGATTGGCACTGGAAAGAACGCAGAGCACTTGATCTGATATGCATACAAGAGAACTTTACTATGAAAGACTGCATTGATTCATCGCACTATCTGACAACGTAAATATTTTTCACATTCAGGCTCTTATATACACACTGTTTATACACTATCTGTGCTCTTTGCCAGAACCATGACACGGCCTATTATTACATAAAATAAAATCTTTGCCCCCAACCCACCCCCCTTCTGAATGTTTCGTGCATCTCCACAGCATACAGAAATATTATGGAATTCTACAAACAGTTACAGTGACAGAAAACAAAATCAAAGTGGAATGTGGCCATTAAGTTTTCTCAAAACAGCAAATACCGAAATAAAAAGGAAATTTACTTCCCACACACCAATAATATTAATATTAGATATTAATGATAACTGGAATCCTTGCTACAGTGAAAGATATTAAACAAAAATATGATATTATGCACCTCAAAACACGATAATGAATATAAATCAAGCAAGAACACCCGAGGAGGGTGGGCTGGGGGCTTATTGTTGTACAGCGGCCGGTTGTCCATAGCCATATGCATACGGCATGGGTTGATACTGACTGAAAGCATTGGCTGCCATGCTCTGATAGGCACAGGGGTTGGCCTGGGGAGGTGGGCGGGTTGACTGGAAGAACTTGTTGCTCAGAATGCTTTGCATGTTGGCATCTGTGCTATTGTGCAGCATGAATGGGGGAGGTACTGAGTACATCCCTTGGTGGGGTGAGGAGTTTGATGCCTGGGCTCCATTATAATTCTGGGTACGGTTGTTGAACCTCTGGCCCTGATATCCACCTCGCGGACCCTGGCCTCCATATGAGCGCGCACCTAAACATCCATTTTGTTGACTGTATCCATTCTGCTGGTTGTACCCATTTTGTTGACTGTAATGTTGCTGACTATATCCATTTTGTTGCCCATATCCGCTCTGCTGAGAGTAACTGTTCTGTTGGCCATACCCATTCTGCTGTGGGCTGCACCCAATACCCCTGTAGTTATCAGACCCATTCCTTGTATTGTTGCCACTGCCATTAGAAAACCTTGGTGACCCTGACTGCCGGTACTCCTGAGTGCTGGTATTCTGAGAACGTTCAGGATTCCAAATAGATCCAGTGTTGCGTGCAGAAGTCTGATTTGACATGGCATGTCCATTCTCCTTGCTGCGGTTGCTCCAGCGGTTCCGACCTGTGTGAAAGAACAGCATGAAAGTTTGCAAAATATGACAAAAAAATCAACAAACTAGGGACCTAAATCATTCACTCACACAACCAACTTCACCAAGACAACCAAATAGTCTGCATCAAGTCATGAAGCTCACATGACAGGAATAACTGAATATACCGAAAATAAAACTGAAGATACAAATATACAGTAAAAAGTAATGAAAATGTGTGTAACTACCTTTACCTCCAAACGCGGACCTAGCAATATTAGCCAATTCAGCTAACTTTGGGTTGATGGTTTGGTTTGCCTCTTCTAGCACTGCTATTAGATCCTTTGCTTGGCGTGCATTGTTAGGAGTGAAAAATGCATATGCAGTACCACTCAAGTTGCAGCGTCCTGTTCGCCCAATGCGATGTACATAATCTTCAGAGGTGTTGGGATAATCAAAATTGATGACATACTTCACATCTTCAACATCTGCAATGAGAAACTAGCTTCAGCACTCAAAGGCTCAACAGTGACATACTGCTTCCAATATAAAATGACATGAGAAACTGAAAGGACAAGCTGAGCACTGGTAGATGAAAGAAAAAATAGATTGGAATTTCGGTTTCCTAAAGTGGCAGGTGCAACTGTCAAAGTTCCAGTTACATTTCAATACATTATGTACATACCCAATCCACGGGCAGCAACATCTGTTGCAACCAAAATGGGTGATTTTCCATTGCGGAATTCTGTTAAAACATAATCCCTCTCTGGCTGCGACTTGTCCCCATGGATACTGATAGCTGGCCAACTAAAAAAGAAAAAAAAATACCCACTCACTTCGGAGAATAACACTGCATCTACAAGTTTTGAGGTTCTCAGAATGGCATTCTGGAGGATTCCATTCTTCTGCAATATGATGGAAGCATGAGTGAACAATCAGTTCCCCCCGTTTGATAGAAATCCAGTCCTTTCACATTCAAGGATCCAGAATTCTAAAAACAGTGCCACACAGGACCAGTACAGGGAAATATATATATGTAGGGTGTGAATCCTTTGGGGCAGGCTGGTTAAGTAACAGACCAATACCAGTCCTGCCTGACATTCTTCTAAGAAATACAGACCCTTGAAGATGGAGACAATATGTTCCAACTAAACATAAGGAACCAATTATTCACCACATCCGATTGGCCCATGAGTTTTGCTGCCAGTCATGAAGTGGGCAATCTGTAGTCCTGTTTGGCATCCTCCTCAAAAACTCTACAACCTTGAAGCTAAGACGGTACGTACCTTCAAACATTGGGAACTGAATGCACTGACACAGCATCACATCCCCAGAAAAGTGGAACCCTCAGCATAACACAGATTTTCAGTCACAGTCTTTCTAAGTGTTTATTTATTCCTTCTTCATAACATTTTAACTCTTTGGTGCCAGAATTACATGCCCAGTGTGATGTGCAGCAGACCAGAATTCAAACAGTGGCTGCATAATAAAAGGCCATAATAGGCCATTTGGCTACATCCATCATTCAGTGCCCTAAGCATTACACTGTGTGACAGTTATATATATGGCATTAGGTGTCAAAGGGTTCTCTATGAATTTGCATTCTTTATGAACAAAGTCACTTACTGCAGAAAGCTCAGTTTTCTTTCCATAATCAAATACCCCTGTACTGACTACTGCAGTAGAAATTTACAGTATACAACACAGTATTCTGGTACGTATTATATTAATGCACAGTCTGTTGATATCTCTCCTACCATGACAACACAGACATGAGATTTTACCAAACACTGCCAAATTTCACACAACATACAAGACATAACTCCCCAGAAAACAGTATTCTTCAGTCACTACAATGAGAACTTCAAATCTAAAATTTTAAGGTAAAGCAAGGGTACAAATTTTAATAGAAACCCAGTCATTAGTTGCAGACACAAAAATATGCTGACAGATCAGTACAACTTTCTACTGGATATAAAATTTATGCACCAAGTACATAGAATGCACAGAAACCATGTAGATGAACTAGACAAACCAATTCATTCCTGGAATAAACACACCATACAAAACAATACCATGCAGCAAAATACATGATCAGCTTCACTGCCCGCACAACTAAGTATTTTATACAGACTGTGATGCCTGTTATCTGCTGTAGGGCTACCTTCAAACGTTGATAGCTATACGGCCACTCATGATCTCATTACTATAAGAACTCCCAAAGAAAATGGTAAAAACCACCACTTGTAAATTTACAACTGCAAGCAACAAACGCATCCTAACAGGTACAATTTTATCACATGATGGAGACAAATATAGCGAACAACCCATAACCTAAATACAGAATTAATGACAAGATTTGTGTGATTACAGCTTGCGTCACACATCTTCTCTTTTCCTCAGGTTTTCCTATAAAAATCTGTAGACACTACCAATTTTCATATGGATTTTAACCTTTCAGCCCCAGAACTGGACATTTAAAATTTAGCGCACCCTAAAATGTGAATATCTTATGAACCAAAAAATGATAACATTCAAGCTTAAGGAATTTTATTTTTAACCACTTCCAGGTACACATCTGGTACAAGAAGAAGCCAGAATTAACAGCTATAATTTTTAATTTATGTACTGCTGTAATGCAAGACATGGCCATTATTCTTTTAGCAATCAAAACAGAGGTGGACTCATACTTCACTATGTCACACATGCCTAGAAAAATCCTTAGTGCTTAGAATCAAACACAATACTTACCCTTCTCTTCGAATAGCCTTTGTAATGTCATCAACTTTCTTCTTAGTTTCAACGAAGATTATCATTTTATTTCCCCTCTCTACTCCAAGTTCTCTCAGAAGTTTGGATAACCTAGGTAAAAAAAAAAAAAAAATACAATACTACCATGAAGCTCCACAAGCTTTATAAGGTGTTCAGCAATCAGCATCACAAGGGGTACTTGCAATCTGCACTTCAACCAAACAACTGTGGAAATGAAGCTTAATTCCTTCACTATTTTTCACGTACATAAAAGATCCTCAGCCAGGAATCTTCAATCATCAATACTCCTGTACACATCTTCCCCAAATAAAATATGTTGACAATGGATTTAATCCTGAGTCTGTCCCAGGCACCTCCACCCTACTCACAACCTTACTGATAACCATCCCATTTTATCATAAAAAAATCTATATGCATTCCTCATTTCTCCCATTCCAGCAATACGCCAAGCCCACCATAACATTCTAGTTTCAAGATATTACCATTTCTACATCATCGTGAAATCACTAAGTCTCTCAGTATCCAGCATCTTCAACTGTCCAATGCTTTCACGATTCTTAAGCTAAAATATTTTCTCATTACAGCACAAACAACAAGAAAGCCATTCTTACAACATCTCCTTCTCTTGTTCTTGGCACACCTCCACAATCTGCATTATGTTGTGATTGGCAGCAAGCTGCAGTGACCCAATATTCACCTGGATGTAATCATTAAGGAAATCCTCAGCCAGTGTCTGAACTTCCTTGGGCCATGTTGCAGACCACATCAAAACCTGGCGATCAGGCTGAAACCATTTTAACCCACAACTGTAATTCATGCACATAAGAAAACTATAATGGAAATCTGGAACTTATGAAGGTATATCCATAACTTTCGATGCTGAGTTAGTAACTAAATACACGCCTGCCTGTTGTTCCTTTCCAAGTTTACACAATAGGTCCAGCATTTCTGCCATTGCAGGACCTGACATTTTGGAAACATGTACAGGCGATCAGTGACTGCTCCCGAATTTCAGTGACATCCTGAAAATGATACCATCATTAAGTGTTTTCTCGTCTTCAGAAACAAGGTGAAATCAAAAGTGGCCAAATCAGACAGGTCATGAGGGTGGGAAACAACAGTAATTTTTATTGGCCAAAATTTTCGCTGCTGCTTCTCATCAGTGGACAAACAAGGCACAAACTTTGCACAGATCTGCTTTACTTTCCAGTCCTCTCTTAGAATTCAACATATTCCACATGACAGGCCTACCTGTCAAGTGATAAATTATCAGTCTTCACTGATGTTTTGTAATTTCCAAGTTTTCCCAAGACTGAATCATAAAAAGCACTTAACATCTGTTCTACCCATGACACTGCCACTGAAAGTGGTTGTAAGCATTCAGCGTGTTTCCATTGCAGTTCTGGCCTCCTTTACAGCCATTAAAAAACTCTGGATCGCACTTAATACACATAACAGACATCTGCTGAGAAGCAATGTAGAGGATTATGGCTGCAAAAACTACACAGACTCAAAACACAGCAATACTTTGGCACCTAGTGGCAGAAAACTGTAATACTTGTCGCTTTAGTCCTGACACTGAGTCGGGAAACTTTCGGGTACACCTTCATATGTATGTAATGCATGCATGAATATATGCAGCATGTGCATATATATATATATATAATTAATTAATGTATGTACGTACGTACGTATGTATGAGGAACATTATCCTCCAGGGCAGTGGATGTTTACCTACCTTGTCAAACAAAGCTTACTTTACTTATGCATCAGAGATAAATGTAATCAAGGATTAAAAGTGAAGATGTCTGAATTTAATGACATATTTCAACAGCTTTCGGCCAGCTCACGATGGGCCTCTGGCTGTATTAACAAGTTTTAACATTATACACTACACACAACCTAATGAGACGGGAAGAACTTGAAACTTACTCAGTTACACTGGTCTACATCTCAATGGCTGCTGAAGCTGTTGCTACTACAACAACAACAACAACAACAACAACACAATCTTCACTCTTCACTTTGTTTACTAGTTTCCACTTCATAATTACATGTACAGCCATCAATGCAATTCTCTTTACCCTAACTGTTCCAATTTACAGCACAGTGAGACATCCTTGTGACAAATACCCACAAAGGACTGTCTGTATTAGAATATATTTAATTATTCTACATGCCCAATTTATACTCCTCTCTGACTCACACTGCCCAATTTATTGAAATCCTAAATTTCTACCTCTTCCTTTAGTTTCTTTACCATTTGTAGATCTTTAATTATTCATTTCGAATTTGTACCAATTTCTCACTACATAATGAACATTTGCGTGTAACACGTACAGCCAATATTTCACAGTAACACATTCTTTTCCTCTTCAGTATCTTCCTATTTCCAATTCAGCCACTCTACTGGCAGCACACCTGGACATCATTCCTTACAAAACCTACCATGCCTTCTCACTAGGGCCCATATTTGAACACCATATCCACAATCACTTACTATGTCATGTACAATTTAAGCAACTTCAATTTTTTGTCACAGAACTTTATTTCTTGCATTCCATATGGCCATGAACAATAGAAGTTCTTAATTCCATTATCCTCTATTGTATAAAGACACTACAACATGAGTATGTCAGTGGTCACCTGTATAGTTTGGTCATTCAGTGACCAGCTGTCATTTCACTTTAATTTACCTCCGCCCTTAAATATCACAATTTTTTAAATATTTAAAATATATTTCAAGTTCCAGTTACTGCAATATTCTGCAACTTGTTTTATCACCTTCTACAAACCAACAGTAAAAAAAAAAAAACTGTCTACATCATCTGCAAATAGGAATGCTGGAACTGTCCTTTTTCCTATTAATAGAGCATACATACTATTTTTAAAAGCACACTCTATAATATCTGCTATGCAAATATTAAACAAACATTTGCTCAGCTACACCCCCCCCCCCGCCACAACACACACACAGAAAATCTGTCACTTCACCTTCACCACAAATCACACACACCTTTGTATACTCATACCTGTAAACAGGTCAGCATACAATGTCATCTCATCTTCACCACACAACACACACACACCTTCATAAACCCACACCTGAAAACAGGTCACCATATTATCATCTATTCCTATTTCTCACATTATAAACCATAAACCTAGCCAAACAGCTGCATCAAAACCTCTGAAAATCTACAGAATTTGGTGGTTTTTCTGAAGATTACATTACACGTTTGGGTGCCGTAAGTTCACTCACCTAAACAGATGAGAAAACCATGTAGATGTTACCTATAATCCACGATAACTGGGAAACAAATCAATATTCAAAATGTACACCTTCCAAACAACAATCTACAATGTTACCACTAGTCCAACCTGGCAAGTATCTGAAAACCCCACTACCTTGACAGATATGAAATACTGATTTAAGTCAAAACAAATTTAGAGAACCTGACAAAGAGTTTAATGATTTGTAGTCTATGTAAAGACACTATTACTATACAGGAACAAACGGTAAAAAGATTATGAAGAATGCATTTGGAAGGGTAGCATTTCTGTCTTATAACAAGTGTGAAATATTAAAACACAAAAATACATGCATTATTTTTAAATTTTTTGGGGGGGATGTACTAAGAATTCTTCAAATTAATCTTATACAAACAGTCATAAGACAAAATCAGATATGGTATTAAGAGGTTAAGTTTGGAAGACTGCAGGATAAACTGACCAGCTGCAAGCAGTTCATCAGTAATTCCTACATTAGGTGTCTTAACTCACCCGAATCTGTTCAATGATCTTGCGTATCTGTGGTTCAAACCCCATGTCAAGCATCCTATCTGCCTCATCCAGAACAAGGTAAGTACAACGCTTCAGGTTGGTAGTTCCTCTCTCCAAGAAGTCAATCAAGCGGCCCGGAGTGGCAATAACAATTTCTACACCACGCTCCAAATCTCGGGCCTTGGAATTTGCAAGAACAATCTCATACACTCACTAGCTAATTCCTACAAGTATTTTAAAATCCAATTACATCAAGCATCTAAGAGCTGCATCAACATTAAACAAGAAGCTTCGTTTCCAATCTGCCTGCTTGTGTACACAGCACTTGAGATCTTATTTTTTTACAGCTGACACATCCTGGAATAGCTGGACTTTCAGCATAATTTTAACATTCTTAAGCAAATGGTTCCAGCCAAATTTTAGAAGTACCTTAACAGTTACAGGAGAACTACAATATCACAGGCCACTTACCAGGCATTGGTTAGAAAGTTTACTGTACATTAACCATAAGTAGAGCTATGCAGGAGAAACAAGCACTACAGTGACGAGTGACACTATAGCGAGAATTAAGTTTTTTGACAGCCAGGATGGCACAGCTGGTGTAATGCACTGGAATTCCAAATCTTCAGATCCGTGGAATTGTTGTGACTAACCTAAACTTTGTTGCAACCTCAGTGAAGTAAAGTGTACTTTTTGGGGGCAAAAGTAACATACAAATTTTAAAAATTTTCAGTTAAAGAAATACTACATTTAGACACATTTATGAACAACAAAACTGTACTTTTGGCAATTCAGGGTGACACAAAATCAAAACTCAATTATAAATAACAATGGCAAACAAAATATAGAACATTAAAAATTATCAAAAACATCATTTTCCCATTTCATTACATATGAAGGACACTTGTAGGACCCTTGAGGGGTTTCTTCAAGTGTCCTGGTTCCAAGAAAATAATGTGACTACTACTACTATAGTGACCAGGCTATAGGCTGGACCACCAAGGAATCATAGTTTCATTCCTGACAGGAGCAAAATATTTTCCTTTTTTCCAAAAGGTCCACACCTGCTCCATGGCCCACCCAGCTCCCTGTCCAGTGGTACCAGAGTTGATTTCCCCTGGAGTAAAGCAGCTGGTACAGGACCTAACCAAACACCCCATCTCTTATGCAGTGACGCGTCAAAGTTAACCAGATTTGTAGCCCAGTATTCTGGTAATAACACCACCCCGAAGATGACCACAGTAGCAGCCGAAACATGCTGGTGAGAACTTGGTGAATGAAATACATCATAAAAACTTAAGTTCATTTTGTCGGTAATTTATATATTATGTAGCAGTAACTATTATTCATTCTCCAGTAGCAATACTCAGCAGTTCAACCCCTCAGTATAAAAGCCTGCTACCTGACATAATTCTGTACACCTCTGATCCTAATAAAGTATTTTCCTAATTGTATCCATACAGTGCAACAGCAAGCCAAGCTAGTGGCAAATCAATGAAAATGTGTTTCCAGCAACGCATTAATACTCACATTTATCACTGGTGCCAAAATATATGCCTATATCTTGCAGGTAGTAATAAATACACAAATAAAACCAAACTCCAAGAGTTAACATTACTATTCCTGGAAGTTACTACTAAACAGAACAGCCAGGCTTCATATATATATGTGCACACTAAAGTACATGGCAATATTTTTGTAACAAAAACCATTCACAGCAAAAGTATGACCAAACATTTTAATAAGTTTATAATAAACACCATGTTTAATGGCATCCATCAAGAATTTTCTGCAAGAACAAGCAAAGCTATATGGGTTGCCAACCTTAATCGTGACTGTTAAGCAACTGATAGTTGAGAAGGTAGGTAGGGTTTATTTCTGACAAGTTTCCTGAAAACACAGGAGCAAAATCTTGGGCAAAAGTGTAAAGTTCAAGGTATAAGTAACCAGCAGTGTGGCTTTCTCATTAAAACAACAAACTCAAACCTTAACCATTGATCAGAACATAATCTCTCTGCAAAGAAAACAAAAATCCTAATCATTATTAATAGTGTTCTCATAAAAATGAAGGCTCAGACACTAACCTCAATACATTATATTGTTTTTGTCGATGTCATCATACATGAAACCGTATTGTTGCTGTTTACATTCAATGCATTTTGTGAAGTATCTTGCATTCTATAATATGGACAATGCTATGCTGGTAGCCTTTTTATTACATTGCATGTCAGACATTAATCACAAAGTATTTAAGAAAGAACCATGTACATCATATTTACATCAGTTGTGTGAATACAAGACACTGCTATAAACATTAATACAAGGCATTGCTGAACAGGGGTTAGTAAGAGTGGCATGTCATGAATAATAACTGACTCTATTGTTCTGTAGTATTATGGTTAACTTTAATAAATAAAGAACACATAATTCATTACACTGTAGACTTGTCACCAATAGCAAAAACAGACCACAGACTGCCTTTGCAATCATAATAATTAAAAGTCGCAATTATAAGTTCCAAATATGAGTTAGGGTTAGTATATGACAGGTTTATTGCCAATTCATCTTAGGTCCACCAACTAAATATAACACAAATACAAAGAATGAGATTACCACACTGTAAACTTGTACCATTCTTCTAATTTGACAAAGCTCAAGTCTCAAATATTATGGTTGAAGGATTATACACTTCTAATACAATAATGCCATAAAGAAATCTGTATCATACCTGAGGCCCTTTCGGGGCACCTCCAAATATGCAAGTGTTACGAATGAGAGAAGTCCCAAAGTCTCTAGCAACAGTCTGGATCTGCTGAGCCAACTCTCGTGTTGGAGCAAGGATCAAGACAATTGGACCATCCCCACGACTCAGACGTTGCTGGTGATTAATATGAACTGCAGCAGGCAACATATACTGCAAAAGGACAGGATAACATGAGCAATATAATAAAGCAGCCCATAATATAATTTACAAAGTAGAGAATGAGACTCACAGCAAGTGTTTTTCCAGATCCAGTCTGTGCAATTCCCACCATGTCCCTCCCACTCAAAGCAATGGGCCACCCTTGGGCCTGGATTGCTGTAGGTTCTGTATAACCTTGTTTCCTGAAATATATGTAATTATCATCATTAAATTTAAAAGACCCAAAACATAGGTGGGGGAAAAAAACAAATACAATAATGAAAACCTGACATACAGAATTTCCCTCATGACATAATCAGGAAAATTTCCTTCTTCAAAATACTGGCTTGGATGTGGGACATTATTTCCTTTCACAGTGATAGCATTGCTGTCCCTGTATTTTCTCACTTCATCAAGAGATCTGGAATCAAGACAGCACAGTATTGCAAATGAAAGTATACAATCACAAAGTTCACATGGTTACAGTTCTATAATAAATAGGGTACATTATTTTGAAAAGTTTATGCAACAGTTGTCCAGTGATGGTCTACATAAGCCGAAACATGTACTCATGCTAAAGTAAAAAAAAAATGTGTGTTGACAGGCTGTGACAATTACTTTGAAAAAAGGTTATCCCTACATCTACAAACACACACAGACCTCTTTGCAACATCTGAATGAGGAACATAAAAATTTTTCAGAAATGGCTGCAAATTATGCAAGTCCCACTGAGGTTTCTTTAGTTTCTCGCCAGGCTGCTTTCCCTTTACATTTGTCTTCTCATTTTGTCCGTTCTGATTACTGTGTTGGTTGGCCCAATACCGTGTCTTCAACTGATCCCGATCTCCTCTATACCTAGAACATAAATTTACAAGCAGCAGTAATGAGACTAATATTGTTTACTACAACAAGGGCCCTGCCTAGAAATTCGGTTTCTAATCAAAACCGTCGTTCCGTTCCAGTGTTACTTATCGAATGTGCTTATAAAATGACAGGAATTAGGTCACTAAGCAAAAATAACAAATCAGAACTAAACCAAAGTTTATGTTAATGAAAAGAAAAAACGCAGTCCCTTTACATACATGCTTTGATTCGAGAACCCGTTGCTGTACATTATACAGCATCAACCAACTTCCTGTACGATCAAGTGTCACTTGCCACCAATCACACCTGAAACAAAGCGATATTTGTATTGTGCACTTTGAAGTGCAAAACACACAAACCTGGCTTCGCAAAGCAATAACTCAAACTTATAACAATGTGCTGCGTAATATACCGCAAGTCTGCCTTTCCCTCATTTTCAGTACTAAAAGGAAAACTTTTCTCTCAACTCCTTACCTACCCAACCGGCAAACAAAACGATAATGGCTGACAGAAGAAAGACACGGCGCAGCGGAATACTTGCGCTTTCTACCACACCTCTCATTGGACAGAAAGTAACCAATACGTAGCGCTCATTTATAAGTGCATTGCAGCCACCAGGTGGCTCTGGATTACGAATCAGCTGAGTCCATTATGCCGTACATAATATTAAAATTATTGATGACGGTAATATCTTCAAGTCCATTGTAATTAGGATACTGTAAAAACAGTGTTCATATCCAGCGTTTCGGGGACTGTGTATTAGAGATTGATAAAATTCGTAACCATCCAACCTACAAGCTGAAAGCAGACATGCGCTTCGAACATTAGGTTAAATCCATCCTGCGCACGGAACACTTGTGTGCAGTATCAAATTGCTGCTTTATAAAATTAATCCGCTTTTGTCGTCTTGGCAGAAAGCTTTGACGCGTACACGACTGTAGTCACTGGCAGGCAGTTCACTTCGAAGAAGCATTTTGCCTGGACAGAAGTCCGGGGATTGAATCCACGGAGTTCGCAACCACACTGACTCAAGTCAGGCTCGATTGGTCACTTGGAAAGAAGGGGGCAAGCGGGACTTGTCTCTTCTTTTATTATTACCTACAAAACAGTAGACACAATATTTTTTCTTAAACTAAGCCGCCACGAATGGCCCGATCTTCAGACCCCTTTGATTACGAACGCCTTTGGTCCCAAGGGAGCCTGCGGTCGCCATAAATTGTCGGACTTCTCGTCCTCCCCCCCCCCCCCATAAGCTAACTTTTGATTCCAACATTTCATTGATTTCTCTAATGTGATGGGGAAAAATGGAACCTCTAAATACTGGTGAATTTGTTAGTATCATACAATGTCACATTTTTTGGTGTGCAAATATGCAATTGCAGCTTCCAGATAAGATTGTAAGCAATGGTCCCCCAATAAAACATGCACAATCCAGCAACAGATGGACTTTATTATTCACAGAACACCTCTGTTGGACAGGCCTCTTCTTCTGTAAATAACGTAATAGGAAAACTAGTTTGAACTGCCTTCTTAAAACCAACACATGCACTGAACAAGCCAGCTTGAATCAAGTATCACAAGATAGGGTGTTGTCCGAACTGACTTATTCCCTCTCCAGGCAGGCATAATCACCTGGGACTGCAATGTGTTTCTTGAGATAGGCCTCTATGTAACCAATGACCTATCACAGACAAGGTAGGAAGCAAATATGCAATTGCAGCTTCCGGGTAAGATCGTAAGCAACGGTCCCCCAATAGAACATGCACAATCCAGCAACAGATGGACTTTATTATTCACAGAACACCTCTGATGGACAGGCCTCTTCTGCTGTTAATAACAGAATAGGTTAACTAGTTTGAACTGCCTTCTTAAAACCAACACATGCACTGAACAAGCCAGCTTGAATCAAGTATCACAAGATAGGGTGTTGTCCCAACTGACTTATTCCCTCTCCAGGCAGGCTTAATCACCTGAGTCTGCAATGTGTTTCTTGAGATAGGCTTCTATGTAACCAATGACCTATCACAGACAAGGTTGGAAGGTATTTACTACCATAAACAACAAATGCACAACATATTTATTACTTAATTGTATCTAGAAAAAAAACTCCTACACATTTCAATACTCAATTTATCTTCAGGGGGTTTTTATTTATACCTGCAAATTCTTTCAATAACCACTTCTTGTAGTCGCTGACAATACCTAGTAACATTAAAAATGATAAAACTTAATTACTTTATAACAATCACATACTATGTCTTCATAAAAACTTTAAGCTCCCCTGTTCAAATATGAAACTAAGACATAAAACACCCAAAGAAATAGAATAAATTATCAAATCACTAATATCAAAAAGCTCTCACAGATATGATGGGATTCCTATGAAAATTCTACAAGTAAATACACCTATCATCACAACTCCTCTTACATACATACGCATCAAATCACTTTTGCCAGGTATATTTCCCTCTTGATTAAAATTTTCTGAAATAAAGCACCTACAGAAAAAAAGAGACAGAACGGATATAACCAATTTTTTACCTATCTTACTTACATCCTTTTCAAAGATCCTGGAAAAAGACTGTACCAACACTTCAATCAAAATAATATATTAGCAACCAAACAATATGGCTTCAGAAATAATTCAAATGAAAAAGTCTCCTTCAAACTAATAAATGAAACATTACTAGCACTTAATGACAAATTTAGAGTTGGTGGAATATTTTGTGACTTACAAAAAGCATTCAACTCCATAAATCATGATATACTACTGTCAAAATGTGAATTTTATGGATTCAGTTGCAAAACCAATGCACCACTAAGATTTTACCTCTGTGATAGATATCAGAGAGTACTAATAATAGTTCTAATAATACTACTTTTTTAGAATGGGGAAAAATAAAATTCAGTGTTCCTCAGAGTTCAATACTTGGTCCTTAGTTCTTAATCTATGTAAACAATCTTCTGAATATGATAGCTGACCCATCGAAAATGCATCTATTTGCAGATGACACAAGCATAATACTTATAAATCCTAGTCCCTCAAAATTTAAAGATATTAACAATACAACTGATAACATAAATGAATGGTACAGAGGTAACTCATTATCATTAAACTTCGATAAAACCTCCTTTTTACACTTTAGGCCTAAAAATAGTTATGAAATTAACCCTCATCCTGCTAATGTGGAGAGCTCCTAATAATGTCAGCAAATGGCACACGGGATTTAACTCAGCATTTAAAGGGTCAATATAAAAATAAGTTGTGACAATAAACTGATTAACCAAATTTCTTGGATTAGAAACAGATAGTTCCTTGTCAAGGAAAAACCATACTGATCAAATGATGTTTACACTAGGCACAGCATACTATGCAGTTAGGTATGGTTTTGCTGAAAGTAAAATGTAGGAGCATTTGCAATAAGATTTTAGAATTCTGGAATTTAATTGATACATATAACCCTGATGTTGTAATAGGCACGGAGTCATGGCTTAGTGAGGGAATTAACAGTGCCGAAGTTTCTAGGGACGACTACATAACTTTCAGGAGGGATAGGTGTTTCTGGGGTGGTAGAGTATTCATGTGTGTTAAAAATTACATTGATTGCAGGGAGCTATGGACTGTTGAGGATTCTGAGATGGTAGTAGGGATTTACAGAGCGCCAAACAAGGGCATGCGAGTTCTAGAAAGACTAGCAGTCCGAACTGGCTATACAGGCAACTCTACAAAGCATAGCATCAATGGGGGTTACTTAAACCCTACACAGACTGGCATGGAAACACGGGTGGAAATAGCAGAACTCAGGCACTTACAGTTTGGTATGGCAAAACGGTTAGTCAGCTAACAGACGGCCCAACCCGAGGGGATGCATTACTGGATGTTTACCTGGTCTGACCCAAGAGCTCAGCCACATCTAGCAGTATAGTACAGGGGAGAGTGAGCACTACGGAGTAATTCTGGAAGTAGAATGACAAGACAACTGCTATGAACCTCAGTGAGAAAGGGAAGTACCGGTGTACAACAAAACAGATGTCTTAGGCTTTCAAGCCTTCCTCTGTGATAAATTCGCAGGATGGGCACATAATGGCAGCAGTGTGCAGGAGATATGGAATAATTTCAAGAATATAGTATACGAAAGTTTAGAACATTTTGTACCACGTAAAACACTTAGAAAAAATTTGGACCCTGAATATTACGACAGAGAAATTAAACAATTAAAATCATAGGTCAGAAAATTTTACAACCAAAGAAAATTAGGAGTACATTATATACAGGAACTGAAACTATCCAAGCAGCAACTTGCAGCCAAGAAATCTGCACAACAGGCATTCTTAAAATCAATATCAAGCAAAGAGGGTAAATGCTGGGCTGAGTTCTGCAGATATGAAAACAGGCGTAAAGAAAATAGGGAAAACATTCCTGCCATCGAAGACTGAAATGGACGGATTATCACGCATTCGATAGAAAAGGCCAATTTGTTTAATTTCTATTATTCGACAGTATTCAGAAGCGAGGGTAATATTCCACATATACAGGGAGAAAACACAGGCGGAACATTTACTCTTGATATTAAAATCATTAGGATTGGAGCGATCAGGAAAAACAAATCAGTAGGGCCAGACCGCGTCTCTGGAGAAATTCTAAAACTTGGTGGGGAAGCCATGATTCCATAACTTGCGTTACTAGACATAACAATGAAAAATGGCACTCTGCCAGGTGACTGGAAGAGAGCCACAGTGATTAATTACTATTCACAAGGGGGGTGATCGAACATTAGTTACGTATTATAGACTGGTTAGCTTAAGCTCGGTAGTTCGCAACAAATGGGACATGTTATAGCTTCATATCTGAGGCAAGTGTGGGATAAAAATGATTGGTTGTACGAGGGTCAACATGGATTCAGGCCGGGATATTCGGGCAAATGTCGAATAATCACGGTATGCCAATTGCGGACTTTCTGGGTAACGCAGACCGGATTGATGCTCTTAGATGACTTTTTGAAAGCTTTTGATTTACTTCTTCATGGTAGGCTGCTTATGAAAATTGCAAACTCGTGAGTGGATTCTAGGGTAGTGGTTTGGATAAGGGAATACCTGTCACGTCGCACGCACAGTCAGGAGAGGTGGGCAATTATCAGAAGAAGAGTAATGTCAGGTGTACCACAAGGAAGTGTGTTAGGTCCTCTTCCGTTCCTAGCCTACATGAATGATATTTGGAGGAATACTGAATCAACTATTAGACTTTTTGCTGATGACTGTGTAATTTACAGAAAAATTATAAATAATGAACACATGGAAAAATTGCAGAAAGATCTGGACAGGCTGAGGGAGTGGGCGGTTGAAAATGTGATTAAAATAAATCCAAGTAAGGCAGTTCGCTTTACAAGAGCCAGGGTAAAGGATCAACTAATTATTCGGTAATGGACGCATTAATACTGGAGGCGAGCAGTTGTAAATACGTAGGAATAATCTTATGCAGCAACTTAAGTTGGGCAAATCAAGTCAACTACGCGGTGAAAAAGGCCTGGACGGCACTACATTTCACAATGCAAATACTCCAAAAGGGAAATAGTAATACCAAAATCTAGCCTACATGTCACTTCTACGTCTGATTCTTGAATATGGGGTCGCATGCTGGGATCCGTACAGGGAGGGACAAATAAGTGTGTTAGACAGGGTGCAAAAAAAAGTGACCAGACCATCATATGAGCAGTTCGGACTTGGAAACTTTGGTTTCACGTAGAAAATTATCATGCTTATGTGCCCTCTTCAAAGCGTACTATGGAGAAGAGGCGTGGAAGGCTATAGGTGACAGACTACAACAGCCACACTATCTGAGCAGGGTAGATCATGAACGGAAAACTAGGAGTAGGAGGCAAAGGATGGATATAAGGAAATATTCCTTTCTGAACAGGACCATCCAACACTGGAACCAGTTACCTGCAGAAGTGTTAGGCACTCTCCCCTGAAAACCAATTATTTTTAAAAAGAGAGTAAAGAAAGTGATAATCGAGGGGAGTTAAAGAACATAAAGTGTGTTGGAAATCACCTAAAAGTGTAGAGAAGCAAAGTAAAATGAAGTGAAAATCATCTAAAAGTGTAGTGAAGTGAAATGAAGTGCAGTGCAGTGTAGGGAAGTGGGTAAAAACTAGACTTTATGGGAAAAGTTTATATGAGCAGTAAAGTGGTGAGAAGTAAAGGGCTGGGGTGAAAGCGTGAGTACAACATGTGTGGGAAAAAATACTAGAAACTCTTACCTTGGTGTTGTTTACCTTTTGTACGTGTTGCATTTTAAGATGTCTTGTGTGTATTGTTCTTAGTTGTCTGTGTATTGTTGTAGTTTTCTTGTGTGTACTGTTGTCATCATATATGTATTTGTTGTACTATGTGTGTATTGCTGTTTTTACTTTAGATGCCGGACTGCTGGCGAGAAGTCAGTATTCGGAAGATCCTGCGACCGGTCACCTCGACAGGTTTTTCTTGGTTTCCCTGTGTCTATAAGCAAATGCTGAGATGATTCCAAGTTGCCACTACATGCTTCTCATGTAGCCCTCCCAATTAAATTTATTAGTAACCAATTTCATATTTTGTATACATGTAAAATAACCATTGCCACCGGGTGACAACCCAATTGCAATTATTATTATTATCATTATCATCATCATCATAAGCATTTTATGTCCCAAGATACACTAAGGACAATTTACTTTTCATATTTTCACTCCATTGTATTGTATGGCATAATTTTCTGGGGTAATTCAGCTCTAATATTTTTAAAATTAAAAAAAGGATAATTAGAATAAATATGAATGCAAGAAATACAGATTTTTGTCATCAATTATTCAAGAATCTAAAAACTCTACCATTAAAATTACAATATATTTTTCCCTTTTTATTATTTTTTACCAAAAATAGAGATTTATATGAATCGAATTCAGAAATTCATAATATTAACACTAGATTTAGTTCTGACTTACATACTCGAAATGCAAACTTAACAACCTTACAAAACGTACCCTTTTATTTTGGAATCAAACTTCCTACTAGCATAAAAAATACACCTCATACAAAAAAACCAAATCCGATCTGTTTTAAAAAGTTTCCTTCTTATAAATTCCTTTTATTCGGAGGAATATTTTGCTTGGAATTCCAACAGAGATCGTGGCTAAGTGTAATTATTTTTTAAGTAAACATCCAAATATTATTACATGTAATATAACTCATTACCATTCTATATTATTACGTTTAATTTGAAACCCTATCTCTTATGTATATTTATATACATACACATATGTCTAGATGTAGTGACATATTCAACTTCCAATTTGTCTTTAAAATTTGTGTTATATATTATAATGGATGGACATCCATATATTATAAGTAGTGTTATAATATATAAATTGTAATCTGTAATTGGTATGTCCAGTGTTACATGTGTGACTGAAAGAAGAAGAAATAAACCAAACCAAACCAAACCAAACCATACCATACCATACCCAAGATACATGTCAGCTAAAATGCAGACCATTTGTCATACACTTAAAGTGTTACAAAATTGCATTACAACTAATATAGAGTCCATTTTACATAGTGTTATAGTAATATAAAATGAGATAATAAAATGAAATTTCAATAAAATACAGTAGAATAGTGCAGTTCTTGAAGTGATTACTTGTTTTACGATCACACTATACTGTACTGATCATGTGTGATGGTCTTATATACAGTCAATTTTATTCCCAACTAAAACCTTTAAGTGTCTAAACCCTGATTTGTAAAGTACCTAGCATGAAGGCCTGTTGGTAACATACACTTTAAAGTCCATGCAGTCCAACAGTACATACACTTTTAAGTGCATTTATTATTCCACTGCGAATATTCTGAATGAAGGCATCACGATGTGCTTGAAAATCAATAAGTATTACACAAACGTACGTCAGCACAATCTATTTATTCTATAGTACGGCTACATGTTTTGACTAGATATTAGTCATCTTCAGGCCCCTACACTTACTTTACCAGATACTTTGTCCACTTTGGGATCCTAATAGTGTTTACATGTGGATTACTTATTTGCTAGAGCTTTTAGAAAA
>Ga0131853_10003844_pt1 | contig 26954 bp, 25 predicted proteins | sample TergutLab28metaG_FD_92764 | JGI IMG/M metagenome (GOLD analysis project Ga0131853, IMG submission 92764) | Labiotermes labralis P1 segment gut microbial communities from Petit-Saut dam, French Guiana - Lab288 P1 (version 2) (version 2) | ecosystem: Host-associated > Arthropoda: Insects >...
ACCACTGGGGAGGCCTAGGCGTAGATGGGTGGATAATATTAGGATGGATCTCCAGGAGGTAGGATGTGGGTATATGGACTGGATTGGGCTGGCCCAGGATAGAGATAGGTGGCAGACGCTTGTTAGTACGGTAATGAACCTTCGGGTTCCGTGAAATGTGGGGAATTTCTTGACTAGCTGCAAACCAGTTAGCTTCTCAAGAAGGACTCTGCACCATGGAGTAAGTAAGTAAGTCATTACTTTCCATTGAAGATAGGTACAGGAGGAATTTTTCACTACAATTTGCGTTATAACACAAGACCATGTGGGTAAGATATGACCTAAAAACAAGCTATCAGAAGAAATTAAGCCAACCAGACCACTAAAGTTCAAAACAAACTTTAAAACATATTGCGAAACCAATGCACACAGTCATTATTTTGTCTGACCAATATCGCTTATAACTTCTTGTGTCCCGCTTATCGTGCGGTAGCTGCCAACTCGGCGGCTACTCACACCAGCGTTCAAAGAATGGCGGGAAGTAACAGGTAACACAAAGACCATACGTAATAGCGCAGAAACGAAGTAATCAACCGCGGTGTGAAGTTACACTACGTAGTTTCCGGAATACGCGGCTCCATGCGATGCAGCGTATGGTAGGTTATCCCCATGACGACGCTATTCTAAAGTCATTCTCAATTTCGTTACTTCGACATGCTGTACAAATAGAAAAAGCACCAAAAACTTCATGACGTTGGAACACGATTGGTTAATCAGAATTATACGGCACCACTGCCATCTACACTGAAATACATAACTAAACCTATGACTACCACTTGCGACCGACCGTAGGTGCCGCAAGCGGAAGGGTGGGATTTCAATCCGCCCGACTCCGAGGGGCAGATGCTTTCGTGTTGGTCATCTACAAAGGTGTAACATGAAAAGTAAACATATTCATATAATCATATAAAGTTGCGTGATTTCGGACTTCCGCTGCGAAGCAGATGAGAACTGCCCTTTCTGGGTTATTACGCAGCGAGTAGTGGTAATTTCTTGCCGACTTTCGGGACAACCTATCGGTCCCTTCTTCAAGGATTTGGGTTGTCACGAAAGTCGGTAAGAAGTTACCACTCCTCGCTGTTTAATGACCCTAAAGAGCGCAGTTCTCAAAAGTAAAGTTGTTCTTGCCCACTGGGGGAGTTCAAGAACAAATCTTCTCATTCTTAACCTTGGCACTACAGTTGACTGGTAAACTTCACACTCTGACCTCGGAAAGAGCTGCGTTAACCCATGAATAGGAGACTGTGTGGACTCCAGAGCCGGTCTGGACATTTCAGTGAAGAGAAAACCCTCTTGCCCTGCCCGTGATTCACAGTACACACTAAGCCATTCTGGCCTCGTACGTTAAAGCATCGGAAACATTTAACTTAGTGGAAACAAATCTTACTTGCATTCAAAACACAGCAGATCCGACTCGTGGCTGAAGTGACAATGAGCAAATAAGACATAAAAATGCACGTGCGTCTTCTTAACACCGATTTCCGAAACGACAGCTCGAGATCCCATCCACCACGCACTTTCGTCACGACACATCCAAACCCAGCAACCCTTTCCTTAAATTCATTATTTCGCGCGGCACAAAATTTATGCCCCACAGAATACAGAAGTTTCAGCGTGGACGTCTGGTGACGCAAAAGCCATGGATCAGAGTATGGATGAGCAAGTCAATGCTAGTTTGTGTAACATCTCACGCACTACCACCATCTATTTATGTAACGCAGTTGCGACGAGGGCATACCGCGCCACCACCGGTACCTCGAGAATTATAAGTGTAGACTGCGACATCATAATCTGTAACTAGACTAGATGATCTGTGATCTATAATACGGTCAACTACTATTCCTGCAATAGCGGTTCTCGCAACTCTAACTCCTGCACAGAAACAGGTAAGCCGAGAGCACAGGAATAACTTTGCCCCGACTTTTGGCAATTTGTTGTTAGTTAAATATTCTAGGGGTCTAGTTTAGATTCACATGGATTCTAAGTAATTACAATAACCAACACATGTACATGAAACGACTAAATTTATACACATCGTATAAAATTCCTGCAGGTTGCAGCGTCAGGGCACTATCTTGAGGAAATCCAAAGTAAAACGTTTTGCAAGTACCAATACAGTAGTCTTGGTATTACATTAATAAAATGTTAAAACATTAGAATATTGGAATTATAAAGTCTGTTGACTTTCAAACAGACGTAAGATTACGATGTAAACAAAAGTTCAAGGTTTTATATAATAATATGCCTTTTATGCATGCAAACATCTGACTATTTCAAGTACGATCCTAGACGATTTAGTTCATGTGGTGGGTGTCAGTGTGTTTCGTACTGCGCATATATGATTACTGCATGGACCTGAAGTGGCAAAAACGAACTCTGACTTTTAAAAAAAAATTCTGAAATGAATGACTATAAACTGTGAGGTCACTCAGCGTATATGCTACCCCTCCATCCCTGATCTGTGATCGAGTCAGTGTGTCTTTTCGTATTACACGCCGGAAGTAACGTTTTCACTCGCTGACAACCTGAAGTATGTTCGTGTTTTGTGTACATGTACACATGCGTAAGATTTTTATGAAAATAATTTTGAATAATTTAATTACAGCGAATCTCTTATTTGAATGTATTCCCCTATATTTCTGACGGTCATTTGGTAATCGAATTTCACTGAATTCAATACTTGAGTTATTCGATCTGATGACTCCATTCACTCTACCAGTCAGATACACGAAGTCTGAATTTCTATTGTCTTTACCGCACTCGTTGCGTGAAAATTAAAACAATAGTTTTGAAGTTTACTGCCTGCGATTTGATGCGAAGTATTAAGAAAGATCGATAGTATGATGAAATTACAATGACCGAGCTATTCATGTGATGAGTTTTATTAGTACTTGTAACAGCTGTTGATTTGAAATAGAATTGACTTTTGACACAGAGTATTTTTTAACGTCGGTGTGCGCTTTTCCGGTTTGGAGTTCATTCGTCGATCTCACGCCGTTAACACGTGATTTGAAGTATAAATGTAGTTATATGACTACTGCGTACTTTTCAGTTCGGTTTAATTTACGTTCTGTGGTTGGCTTGGATGAGAGCAATGATTATATGGTGTGAGTACTGTAGTTAGGGTAACAGTAAATTTGTTCATATGCACGCCAAGAGGGCATATGGGAGAGCCGAGGCATTGGTCTATTCATTCTAAGCCAAGGCACTACACCAGGGAGTGAAGTCAGCCTTACGCTTTGCGCGCTGTACCCCCCGGGAAGGTGCTTCTTGGTACGCACTGAACAGGGCACTGTATGTTCATGTTCATGTCATTTATTTTTCCGTAAATCTTTTTACAAGATATGGAAATAATCATATTAATAACAATAAGAGAAACACAACAAACATAGAGTAGTATATATACATGATTGAAGAAAAATTTTTGTCAGTAAAGAATAATATACAATAATAAGACTCAATAATTTAAAATAAAAAAATGTAAAGTATTTAACTTAGCATATCATTTTGCGAAGATTAAAATATGATTTACAAAGGAACAGAGCATCACTCATTTCCAGTTAGAGTCAAAATATTCTTCCAAAGAATAAAAGGAGTTTTACTGACTACATCTTTTCAGGGTTCGTCTAAATTGTTTGATATCATGTAACAGCTCCTTGATAGTCAATGGAAGGTGGTTGTACGTTCAAATTCCTGAAAACAAAACTCATTTTTGAAATAACTTTGATTATGCTGAGGGGAAATGGACATCATTATAATATCTTGTGCTAATTTTATGAATATCGGAGTTTAATTTAAATAAATCTCTATTTTCAACTACAAACATGAGTAAGGAATAAATGCATTGAGAATACAATAGCAGGAATTGCAGTTTTTTTTAACAAATTACGACAAGGGTCTCTTATCCCAGAATTTTTTATAACTCTAATGGTTTTTTTTTAAATTTTAAAGATGTATTTGCTATGTACTGAATTACCCGAGAATATAATCGCATAAGATAGGACATAGTAAAAATAAGAAAAATAGACCAATCTCATTGCTTCTAGTGACATAAAAGGTTCTATTGATCTGATTGTAAAGCATGCCTTGTTTGGGTATTACGTCATCGATGTTGTTTCCATGATTAATTTGAGTCTATTATTATTCCAAGAAGTTTTATATTTTGAGCCTTGTGATTTATTTTCAAGGAGATTTGAATGTCATCGTTTTGATTAAGTACCCCCAAGTCAGTCTTTTTACGAGTACCCTTTAGCAACATTATGAAACAAGAATCAAAACTCCCACTTCGATTCATCTCGTCAGATGGCGCTGCTCAATGCAGTAGTTTATTGTAGCATGTGTCATACTCCAGGTACTGAGTAATTGTTAATCCATGGAGTACGCAAACCTACGGAAGCTGGTTTTATATATCTCGTTACTGACAGATGATGTCTAAATGCGATATTAATCTGTGGTCACATGCGCCGGTAAGTATTAATCTGTGACCGCCAAAGGCGGTGTCTGATAAATAGTAGTAGGGACATTAGGTGATCTGCGTTATGGAAAGCAAGAATGTCTGTTGTGGTCACGGTTGGAGATTGCAGAATGTCCACCAGCGTACCCCTCCAAAAACCAAAATTTCCAACCAACCTGGTAAAATAAGTAATCAGTAATAGTTATTTCTCCACAGCTAAAAGAAACCAACGCTTTACTGGCTTTGCCATATGATAGGCAACCGACGCGGTTGTATGTTGTTTCTTCTGGGGGTGTCGTAGGGTGCGTACTGAAAAGTAGTTTAATGTTAGTGGTGTAATTTTATATACCTCGTGGTGTTAATACGGCCCGTTATTTATTATTTCATCGGCACTGAAGTGTTAGTTTCTTGCATTTCGTATTTTTCAGGAATGAGTTGCTGTGTTTTTTGAGCTGTTAATTTTTACAAAAACTTGAGGTTCAGAAGGTCACAATGAGTGCGGCAGGACTGGCGCCAGGAGGTATTATAGTTGTTTCCAGTAGACTGCCATTTGTGCTGAAACGCAATACAGATACAGGGAAACTGGAAAGAAAGTCAAGGTAATTTCCACATTTGTACCTGTGCTGTTGTGTTACAAACTTAAAAACATGCAAATAATGTAATATCATGTATATGGCTCAAGTCATTTATGCATGTTTCGACCTCCATGAAGTTGTAATCAGGATGGTTTTTCCTGTTAGCAGGTTGCTTGCGTGCAGCAATTTGAGTGAGACCACATGTAAATATATTATTGAATTCCATGAACCAGAATGACAATAATGCACATATTTGTATTTCCACCATTAATACTCCAGCTTAATTGTATCAGAACCCCAGTGTGTGCAGTGTTACAGAGTTTTAAGAGTTATGTTCTATAGGATGCCATCACCTACATGTAATCCTGTTGTCTGTCTTATGACAGATCCATAGCCTCTCTCACAGCGAGTTCTTTTCAGAGTGTGATCTAGTGTCCTTTTTCAATTTACAGTATCCCGTCATTTCCTTAAAGTTATCCAGTAGCTGCTTATGTCTTCTTCCTGTCACTTAAATCCATTCTTTTATCTTTCCTTCAATAATCTGTTTTGTAAGGCAATTCATGCGCAAGATGTGACCAGTCCAATTACAAACACAGGCAGAGTAAAGTCAAACACGCCTTTGAATGTTCAAAGTTGTGTTTGACTTTACTCTGTCCGTGTTTGTAATTGTATGCAGCACAACGGGGATGGCTCACTTGAAAGTGACCAGTCCAGTTAGCCCTCCTTTTTATTTTTTGTTGGATATTCCTCTGCTCCTTAACTGTAACTTTTCTTCATTTCTCACAATTTTGGTCCATCTGATCTCTGTCTTTCTCCCACACCACATTTCATAACTTTCCAGGTATTTCTGATGCACTTTCCAAAGTGTCCAAGTTTCAACACCAAACAAAGCTGTAATCAAAAAGTAGCACGTTACTAATTTCTTTCTGAAATTTAAGTCCAGTTTCCTGGTGCAAGGAGTCCTAGCCTTGTTGAAAGCTGCTTTTGCCATGGCAATCCTGGATTTACTTTCCTGTGTACATCTTGCATCATCTGTTATCATGCTACTTAAATGGTTGAAATATTTTACATTTTGTGGCTAGTTTTCATCTTCTATAATCTGTAGTGGGGATGACTGCCATGAGATTCTCATCACCTTAGTTTTTCCCTCATTCATTTCCATTCCATATCATGTTCCAGTATCAGTTAGTCTTTCAGTCATGCCCTGTAGTACAGCTTCTTTCTTAGCCAGTAGCGCAATGTCATCTGCATATTTTGCAGTGCAAATTACTTGTCCTTCTATTTTTTTGTCTCTGAAGCCTTCAAGAGCTTTCTCAGTATGGTATTCCTGAAAAAGATGAATAGAATCAGCAACAAACAGCATACTTGTCTAACTCGTCTTCCAGTTTCTCTTTCCTTGTCTCCTCCCTGGTCCAGTTTTAGTTTATACTTTGATCCACATACAGTTTGCTGATCAGTCTTCTTTCACACCAATTGATACCAGTTACCTTTAGAATCTGTATTAATTTGGTCTGATTTACATGGTCAAGTGCCTTCTGCCAGTCTGTGAAGCGCACATACAATTCCTCTTCTATATTCAAAGTTTATCTGGTATTATTCTCAGTATCCCACTTGCACTCCTAGTTCCTCTTCTTCTTCTAAATCCAAACTGAACTTCTCCTAGGAAATCCTCAGTTTTCCTTTCAGTTCTTCTTCCAAGAATTCTCACTACTATCTTTGCTGTATGTGCAAAGAGGCTGATGGTGCAATGGTTGCTGCATTTTGTAGCTTTTGTCTTCTTCTTTATGGCAGTCATTGTAACTTCAGTGAAATCATGGGCCACTCTCCCCTTTCATATATATTGTTATTCAGTTGTGTCACTATACTGTGACCATCTTCTCCCAACAGTTTGAGTACATCTCCAAGTACATCATCATATCCTGTAGCCATCTTATCCCTCATCTCCTTAATAGCTTTTTGCACTTCGCAAAATATAAAGGCCTCTCTCGTCTGCATCTACTTCCTTTTGAGGTTCGCCTTTGAGGTTTTCTGGTCAATTACATTGACCATAGAGCTGTGTAATGTAATTCACCCAAACTGTTAGTACTTGCCTTGAATCTGCTATTATATTCCCTTTAGAGCGTTCAGTGCCATTGTTTTGAATTCCATGCCTTTCTTTCCAACTCAGATCCTTCATCATTACAATGAATCGTATGTTCTGCTCTTTGAAATTTCGTGATCTCATCACATATACTCTCAAGATACTCCTTCATCGCCTTGTCTTTCTTCCGTCTTCTGTAGTTCTTCATTCCTTCTTCATTGTTTACATTCTTCCGTTTCCTTCATTCATCCATTTTATTGGTCATTTCTGTTGTAATCCATGGCTCTCTTGCTTTCCTGTCAACTCTCCAAAGCACATCACTCGTAACATCTAACACACATTTCTTGATATTTTTCCACTGCACTTTAATATTTACACTTTCAGATTCTATTGCACTGACTTTTTCTTCTAGAGTATCTTGAATTTCTGTCATTGAGCATATAACTTTTCCAGACCCCATTTTGGTTTTTCTTTTGGGACCTTCATGATCTTCAATCTCATGCAGATCTTCACAGCCAACAAGTTGTAGTCATAGTCAGTATCTGCTCCAGGCACTGTCTGCTCATCCTTCGTCCTGTTTCTGATTCGATGCATCACAAGTATATAGTCCATCTGGTGTTGACTTCGATATCCTGGTGCTTGCAAGGTGTACAGTCTTCACTTAGTCTTCTTAAATGATGTGTTGATGATGACAAATCCATACCTTTCACCAAAGTCAATAAGCATTTTTTCTCTGATTTCTCCTTCCCAGTCCATGTGGTCCAACAATGTTTCAATATGATTCATCTCCAACCACATTGTACCAGTCAGCCATTATGATGGTGTTTTTTTCACCTTTTCCATCCCCTTCAAGAATTTCTTTATTAGTACAGTTCTTCCACTACATGCTCTGGTGTTGGCATATACACTTGCACTAACAAAATACTTACCAGTTTGGCCTTTATTTTAAGAGCAGTGATCCTATCACTACACACAATCTTCTGTATGTCACTTCTTACTCCGCTTTTGTGCACCACTATTACTATGTCTCTTTCAACCTTTTCACCCTTGGAATAATACGCTGTATAATCACCACTTCTTATTTCACCTTGTCCATTCCACTGCCTTTCACTGAAACCTACACCAGACACTGCATTCTTCTCCATCTCCTTTCTCAATTCTCGAGCTTCCCTCCTTGATTCAAGGTCCCTACATTCCATGTTCCAATCTTGATGCTGCAATGTACATAGTGTTTTGCTTTGTCTTCTTTCTTGCTTTAACTCCTACCGTGTGGTGTCTCCTCTAGAAACACTCCCACTCAGAGATCCTAATGGGTGAGTAATTTACATCTGGATTGTTTTGTCTTCAGAGGAAACATCTCGCATTTGTGTCTGTTTTCAGAAAGAGACTATCCAGGAAAGTAATAATGTGATAGTTTTTCCATTTGCTTTGTACATCACAGTACAGCAGCCTTTCAAACCACTCTGGTCACTATGGCTTCATGTGGTAGTGATATGTTTTTGTACTCTCCAGCCAGAAATCACTGTTTCACACAATTGACCATATGCAACAGAATACTATGATCTTGTCAACTCCGTAACATCATTTGCACAAAAACGTATTAGAGGAAGTCCTCCCAGTGACCTCATGTTTGTGGAGTTACATAATTTTGTTGATTAGTATATTTGAAATTGTGTTTCGATTGTTGTAATGGCATTAATTTAAACATTTGTGGTATGTGTGCACAATTAAATATTGCGATCAGCTACCTTAGGCAGCAATTTTTTTGAATGTCAGAAATAGTCTTCATCATTTTTTATGTGATGTGTACAATACTCTTTTATTTTCGTGTATAAATCTACAATAGGTGGCTGTATTATAAGTTAATTTTTCTGTTTCCTTCTGGTTCCCTGCAGTGCAGGAGGGCTTGTCACAGCTGTTACTCCTTTTGTGATTCAAGCTAAAGGAATATGGGTTGGATGGCCAGGACTGCTGGATGATGTAAATGAACCTATCCCACAATCAGATCCCAGTGATAAAACACTTACTGCAGGACTGTTATCAGAAAATGTAAGATATTTGAACTGGCCAAGTGATACTTTTGTTTCTGTTTCTGTGTATGCTGTAACAATGATTTTGTATAGTTCTTCCTGTGATCATTAACATATTGTTATGAATAATTGCATTAAATTTGTTGGTAAATGCATTCATATTAGCTAATTAACTAAAAAGGTAGAGGTAAAATTAAAGTTTACCCTATAACATGCCATGAAGGCACAGAGGGGAAAACAAATATAGCTCTACTCTTTCTTTAACCTTGGTGCTGGGTGGGGTAGATGGCTAATGCAATGCCCCAGCTACTTTACCCCCTTGGGAATGACCCAGTATCCACTGTATAGGATGGTGGGTGGGCCCCAGGGTCAGTCTGGACAGGTGCGGAAAACGTCGCCCTACCGGGATTTGATCTGCAGACTGTGCAGCCCATATTGAGCTGCTATACTGACTATGCTGCGCTGGTCCACAATTAACTAACTAACTCCATGGAGCAGAGTTGTTCCTGAGCAGCTGATAGTTCCATCAGCTAGTCAAATGCCCTGCATTTAATGGATCTGAGGATATATTATGGTGTTCACAAGAGCCCACCACCACTTGTCTGTTTCTTGATCCAAATCAGTCCAGTCCATGCCATTCAATCCTGTTTCTTTAATATCCATTTTAATATTATCCTCTCGTCTGTGCTAAGGTCTTCCAGGTGGTCTTTTACCTTCATGTCACTGCACAATAACCCTGTATGCACCTGTCCTCTCCCGCCAACTTGCCACATGCCCCACCCAACACATTATTCTTCTTTGTTCAACCAGCCAGATAATGTTTGTTGAGAAATACAGATCATGAAGCTCATCTGTATGCAGTTTCCTCCAGTTTCTTGTTACCTCCTCCCACTTAGACACAAATATCTTCCTGAACACCCTGTTCTTCAACACCCTCAGCCTTTGTTCCTCCTTTGATGCAGCGGAACCAAGTTTCACACCCACATCAAAATAACAGGTGAAGTTGTAGTTCTTTATTCTTTAATCTATATATTTTGGTATCAGATGGGAAGACAAAAGATTCTGGACTGAATAGTAGCAAGCCTCATGTGAGTTTTTAACTTGATCACCCAAAAATTATTTAATGAGGGGTTCAAACCATGGAGCACTTTTCTCTGGTATCCTGTTACTGCCTCCATCTTAGGATGCATTGAGATTAGTCCAGAAATATGGTTTAAATTGTATGTATTTGTTAGTGTTGTGGTATTTTCATTTGAAAGTAGGTGGTATTATCAGTGGCAGTTTAATTCAGGGTTGCTACAGTTCAGAGTTCAGATTATTGTTGTCTGTATCATAGTAAGAGGTCAGGTCAGTAACCTTTGAGATCACTGTGTCTTGCTTCATGTAGTCTTAAAAACGCTTGTAGAATTGGACTTCATCCTGTATGGGTATATTATGAAAGACCACATGTTCAAGGGTCTAATTCTCATTTTGTAGCAGTGTTATGCTTGAGAATCTAATAGTTCCTTAGCTAATCAGGAAATTTTCCATTGTTCACAAGAGCCCACCATTTGGAACTTTCCTGAGCCAGATTAATCCATTCAATTTCCTCCCACCCTATTTAATATTTGTTGTAATAGTATCCTTTCTTCCATACAGTTGTGCAGTTTTTTTCAGTCACCTGTTACTTTTTTTCTCTTTGGCCCTTAGACCCTATTCTCAAACACCCACAGCACATGTTCTTTCTTTCGTTTGGAAGACCATTTCTTGCACCCATTTAAAACAGTGGACAAAATTATGTTTTAATCTTTATATTCTTATGTAAGTAATTGGAAGACAAAATATTCTAGACCAAATGGTAACAGGCATTCTCTGAATTTAATCTCCCTTAATTCTCTCATGTATTCAATTTTGTTTTGTTAGTGTTGTTCCCAAGTATTTGCACTTTGCTACACTTTCAACTGGTTTAGTAGTTATGTTTGTGTTGTGATTTTGTCCTGCATTCTGTTCATGAGACATGACAAAAAATGGATACAAAGTGGGGGATGCAGGAGAGAGCAAAGCAGGAAACATGGCTCTTAGCTCATCCACTTGCATTTCAGTCTGCCAGACATCATTAACCCCATGCATCTTCAGTAACTAACTGAATTGAGTCTACCATCTGCCCAAAATATTAATGGAATCTGCACAGAGATCACCCTTCTTATCCTGTATGAAGTTAGTTTATGCCTTTGTACAATTCTCTGATATTCGTGTTTTTACTGTTCTTTTAAACCTCATTCCTTTTATTGTTCAAATAATCCTGGTTTTTGTTTGTGACATGTTTACTTGATTTATGTCTTAAGTTTCCCACATTGTCTGCATTCTTGTGGCTTGGATTCTGTAGCCATTGCCATTTCTCCTGCTTTCTGTGATCTAACTTTTTTGCAGGCTTTTCAACCAAACCATGATTTTTGCTGCTTTTTCTCCTTGTAATGACCTAGACTTTCTGCATGAATACACTCCATTATTTTATTATCAAACTGCCCTTCTATAAGGAAAGAAAACAGGCCTATGATATGAGCACTGTGTGTGTGTCTGCAGTCAATAGCAACAGCATGGCAGACAGATTAATGTTTAACACTTCATATAGCATCCTGAAATGGTGTATCATACATAGTAACTGTTCAAAAATATGCAACTTCTGTTAACATTGTTAAAAAGTAAAACAACAACTGTTCAGCTGTATTATTTATTTAGTTTTCAATAAATAAATTGTAAGTAATGGAATGTTTAGTATCAACTGTGCATTATGAAGAACATTCCTACCAGTTGTATATTAAACAGTGCAGTCCATAGCAATAATTTTCTTCACTGCAAGGTTTTGATTATCCATAGCATTTTATTTTCACTTATCATTCACGGATGGCAGGGATGCGACCTTCTTTTGTCACTTAAGTATCTTTTGCCATTTGTTTACTATTAAAATGTGCTGTCCATAGCAATAATTTTCTTCACTATAAGGTTTTGATTACCTGTGGAATTTTATTCTCACTTATAATTCACAGATGGCAGGGATTTAACCTTCCTATGTCATGTAGATAACTTTTGCCATTTGTTCACTATAGCCACTTTGTATGTCTGTCTTTTGGTAACTCATAAAACAGGGATTTGAAAGGTCTGTAGTGCCGATTTAAGTGGTTACTCCATTTGTAGCAGAAGGTCAGTGAAATACATATGCCGGGTGGTCAGATTTTAAAACATATTGACTCACTTTTATTTAATGTTATAATTAATTAACTTTCAATTTGATTTATAAAATGAATTCAACTTTCACATAGTTTTGGCTGCTGTGGCTTATCGAATTGGATAGAAATGTGTTGGGAAAGTAATAATGCTTCCATAAGTGAAGTTTTGTTCTGATGGTTAGTGAATATTGAATTATGTTACTGAATACAACAGCATGGATGCAAATATAACAACCCCCTATGTTTAACCATAATATTTGTATTATCAATTACTGTCTTTTGATACATGACAGCATGTGTTTTGGTAGAAGAGTGGCTATGTTTTGGAACAATTTTTATACCCTGAAGACAGAGGTGACAGGTTTCTCCAGAATGTTGGTTCCTGTCTAACGAGGTACATGCTATCACATCCAAGCACTAAGACTGTGATCTTCATAGTCACTGCTGTAAGAACCACAAATGTCCCATACTGAGGTCCTGTTTCGCTCTTTTCAGGTTGTTTGTGTTAATATAGACAACACTTTGTTCGAATCCTTTTACAATGGGTGCTGTAATGGAACACTGTGGCCGCTCTGCCACTCCATGCCCGACAGAGCCCAGTTCTCAGCAGAAGACTGGAAGGTATGGTTGGAATTATGGTATTGTACCACTTTTCTTCCCCAAGTTGGAAATTCCAAGGTGTATTGTTAGTGTTAGTGGCAGACATATAGCTCCATAAATAAAGAAATTTGTTTTATCAAATACAATTTGTGTTTTGAATAACATTTAAATGTTCCATTGTAGTTAGAATGGTTATTGTGTGTATATTTCACACATATTTGTAATGTTTGGTTGTTTGATTTTCCATGTGTAAAATTGTTTGAATGTATGTAGATTTTACCGTCTATGATGGGGGACCACGGTAGGACAGTGGTTAAGGTGCTATGCTACAAATCAGAAGGTCGCTGGTTCGATCCCAGCTGGTGTCAGTGGATTTTTCATTGACGTAATATCCTTCCAATCGCACTATGGCCCTGGGGTCGACTCAGCCTCGAACAGAAATGAGTACCAGGAGTATTTCCTGGGGGTAAAAGCGGCCGGTGCGTAAAGCTGACAACCTTACCACCATCCTGTGCCATTATCATGAAATCTGGGAGCCTTAACTTCCTGGAACCCTCTGGGCCTGTCCAGGCCTGTAATTTGACTGCTTTACCTTTACCGTCTATGACTAGAGGCTTTTTGTCCTCTTGCACTGTGGAGTTGGCAAACATGTTTTAGCTTTTGGGTTATTATATTAATATGGGACAGTACAGCTCAGTCATGTACAATATGGCAGTGCAGTGTCACAAAATTTTAAGATAGGCCATGACACTTTCTTTACCTTGCACTGTACAGTTGACAAAGTGTTCTTACATAAACTAACAATCAGACATAAATAATTAAAACTTTCAAGGGTTCTGACCATGGTATATGGTCATAGTCATGGCCAAAATTGAGGGTATTGTCCATCATCTCAGGCTATAAAAACCCACAAAATATTGTACGCTTGCTCTGTCTCCATCTTCAGGTGGAATGGTGGTGGACCTCTTAGAAAGATGTAGGCTCAATCATTCGGTTCCCTGTTCTATGTAAAGATGGAGGCATATTCAGTCTTTAAAACATTTTAGGTTTTTTGTAGCATGAGGTGATGGATGGTGTCCAACCAAAAATATTCTTACTGGGTTTGGTGAAGGAACAGGCATCTTAGCCAGGTTGTGGTGGGTGTTAGCAGTAGTCACCGTTCTTCTGACGCACAGTTTTGAACAAGGACTTGGTCTTGTCAATGACAGTTGTTTCAAGAAACATCCATTGTGTGGTTAGCAAGGGGTTGCTGTGTAGGTGTTAATGTATGAAAGACAGTGTGATAGGTTATATAGTAATGGATTGTGTGTCAATTTAGGCTTACACGCAAGTGAATGAGATGTTTGCTGACCAGACTGTGCACGCATTGCGCTTGCTGCAGAAGGACAAGCCTGCCAATGTTACACCTCTCATATGGATCCATGACTATCACCTGATGCTGATGGCAAATTGGATTCGTCAGGTTTGTACTGATGTTATTATCCCTATGTAATAGAACATTTTCCAGTCAAAGCTTATATTACTAACTAGAATTGAATTACTGTGCTATGAGTCTTTTCTCTCATTGTTACTGCAGTGAAATCAGGAAAGGGATTTGTAAATAAATAACACTTTAAATTGTATCATAATTTCTACCTTCCACATTCTTTCCAGTTTATCATTTGTTGATCAGCCTATTATTTAATTTTATATATTTACAACTATTGAGGGTATTGTTAAACAAATAATACAGAATGAGTAAATGGTCTTGATATACCATGTAGTGTTTGTTAATTGGGTTGTGTGTTTAGGCCACTGATGATTCAGATCTGCACTGTAAGTTGGGTTTCTTTCTTCATATTCCATTTCCATCATGGGACATATTCCGTTTGTTTCCTTGGGCAGATGAAATCTTACAAGGAATACTGGGTGAGTATGTCCATTGCAGTGTAAGTTCAGTCCAATAAATTCTCCATGGCTTTGTCATGTCTGTCCGTCTGCTCCCACTGGACGGATTTTCATGAAATTTGGTGTTTGAATATACTACAAAAATCTGTCGAGAAGATTTTTGTTTCATAAAACTCTAAAAAGCAAAACAGGTACTTTACATGAAGACCACTATACATTTTTGATCATATCTCACTCAGTTCCTCTTAGAATGAGAAATGTTGCAGACAAAAATTGTAGAGAAAATCAAAACAAACATTTTTTTACCCAACAAATTTTTTCCAAAAATGTTGCCATTTATGAGACAATGCAAAAAAACACTGTAGAGTCAGACAGTCCACCAGTTACAATTTGGTGCATGCACATTGCATGCTGGATACCTAAGGCTACAAATACACACTCAGAATACATAATACTTACCGCTTTTCCACTGCAAGAATGGTTACACTTATGCACCTCAGTGTTAACGGTATATGTACGTTACCTGTCTTGTTATGCTAGATCAGAACCCACACTTGGTTTGTGTCAGGATACAGTGATGTTTTGGTTTCATAATCTTAAGATGAAAGAAGTGTGAGGCTTAGTGTTCATAATAAACTTTGCCATTAGACAAACATACATTTCACAAATCACAGTGCTGAATATTTTAATTTAAAATTATAGTGTAGTTTAATTAACCATTTGAATACAACATATGTACAAAACTGGCCTGTTCTAATGTTTAGACCATTCCTTCTGGCATGTAGTGTCACATATCTATTCAGTTATAAATTTTTTAGGTTCATTTATTCTATATCAGGACTTTCTGAATAGCCATTCACATGTCAGTGTTATGGTTATGTGTTGTGTTGTAAGGGAATGACATGGTTGGATTCCACATCGAAGATTATTGTCTCAACTTTGTTGACTGCTGTCAGCGCTGTCTGGGCTGCCGTGTTGATCGCAAGAATCTCCTGGTGGAACATGGAGGGAAATCAGTTCGTGTTCGGCCCCTGCCCATTGGTGTTCCATTTGATCATTTTGTACATTTAGCAGAGATTGCCCCTAAGGTACTGGCAAGACAAATGGAGTGCATAGCTTGAGGTAGAGGTGGTTTCATTAGCCTCAGTTTTATTATTATTATTATTATTATTATTATTATTATTATTATAGTTGTCAGTGTAACTGAATAAAAATAAAGCTTTTGTTTTTTTAACTTTCTTTATCCCCTCTCGTAAGTTCACATATTAAAAAGGTAAAGCAGTCCCTTCACAGGCCTGGAGTGGCCCAGAGGGTTCCAGGAAGTTAAGGTTCCCAGATTACATGACAACGGCACAGGATGGTGGTAAAGTTGTCAGCCTTATGCACCGGCCGCCTTTACCCCTAGGAAATGCTCCTGGTACTCATTTCTGTTAGAGGCTGAGTTGACCCCAGGGCCATAGTGCGATCGGAATGATTATGTAAATGAAAAATTCCAATGACAACATATAGAATCAAACCAGCGACCTTCCGATTTGTAGCACAGCACCTTAACCACTGTGCCACCGTGGTCCCAAGGTTCGCATATGGTCAGGTGTAAGTGGGTTCTATTCTGGGTCAAGTTGGCTGTCAATTGCAGTTGTGCAACAATTGTCATTGACTGGCTCTCATATCATATTTTTAAAAATCTGTCAGTTTTAGCACTGGTACTGCATCACAGACAGTCTTGTCACACTTAAAAGAATTCTTTATTAATTTTTATTTTATATCTTGTATACTGTCTTGACAAAACATTGTACAATATAATGCTTTGGCAAAAACACCTTTCATCCCATCAGTTGCATGTCGGAGGATGATCCATTACATCTTACTAACAACTAATGTGTACTGTCTTTTTTATGTGTAATATTTGACATACGTGGTGAGACAGTGAACCAGGTTAAGGTTTCCCCATGTGGTTTTGCAGGTTATGTTTGCAGACCAGAAAGTTGTGTTGGTTGTTGACCATCTTGATTACACCAAGGGACTGGTCCACAGACTCAGGACATTTGAAAAGTTGCTGGAGAAACACCCTGAGCACATAGGGAAAGTAAGATATGAGTACTCACACTTTAACATATTATCAGTTTTTTGACATCCATTTATTTTAATATTTGTGTACATCTTATTGTTTATATTAAGATAAGTCTCATACGGAATGTGATATTGTTTAGTCTGGAATAAATGTACCAACGTGTTTTGCATATGTGTGTGTGTGTTTGTGTATGTATGTGTGTAGGTGGAATTTGTATGAGTCATTGTATGCTTGACATCATTGCCTTGAAAAACTTGAATCACCCACAGTTTTGTATTTGTATATTCAAAATAAAGGATTGGTGCCACCGAACCCTTGTAATATTTAGAAGCTTTAAAACGTCTTTCCAATGACCTATGGCTGATTCCCTTCCCCTGTCATTTGCAGTTTTAATAGTTCTGGTAGTCTTCTGTCTTACATACTGATAACTTGTTTCTGATCTAAGTGGCGCACAGTTCATATTGTTTGAATCTTAACTTCCTTTAACTAACCTCAGTATTGAATGTACACTTTATTTTCTGAATGATTAATTTTGACATCTTTCATTTATTCAAATGTATGACAAGCCACCAAGTTCAAATTTTTTTATAGTGCTTGTTGCCACAAACAACTTACTGGTGAACAGATATTGGGAGTGTAACCGCTATGTTTGGTGGAGGGGTATGTCAGTTCATAATGCAAGGAATGACATCATGATTGTTTGACCATCATATCTAATGTGAAGAGAGTCCCATTATCCAAATTTATGTTCATTGAATTGAAGTTTAGCTTTTGAATGTAATTCTATTCTTTTGACATGTTATCTGGTACAAAGACAAATAAAGGTAATGAGAATTCATTGACATGTTTGCCTTAGGTTAAGATCTTAAACCGTAATTCAAAGGGTTTTGATTTCAAGCCATTGTCTGATCTGTGAGCACACTGACATCGTACATATATCAAAGTCCACAATTTGGTGAATATGAAAAATACCGGTTCCCATGTGTATGGAGCCCACATGAAACTGCTGATGCTGTCTGCTAACCATTGTCATGTTTATCATATCATCAGGAGTATCAGATCATCAGTGTGGTCATCCACACTGCAGGAATATATTCTCTACTGTTGCATAGGTGAGCAGGGACCAGGCAGGTTGTCACATACCATATCTGTAGGCACTGAGAAACATGAACTATTGTAATAAGAATTAAAATGCTTGTGAGTAGACCAGAAATAATGCCTCAGTCTTAACCGTACAAATAACAGTTAATAGGAACATTAAGTTCACCCTAGAACAGATCATGAAGGCCCAGAGGGGAAGTACATGAAGGCCCAGACGGGGAGTACATGAAGGCCCAGAGGGGAAGTAGAGGTATAGCTCTACTCTTTCTTTAACATCGGCGCTAGATTGGGGTAGGTGGTCCATGCCACACCCCAGCCGCTTTACCCCTGAGAAAGAGACCCGGTACCCATTGTGTAGGAGGCTGGGTGGGCCCCAGGGCTGTTCTGTACGTGTGTGGAAAATCTCGCCCCCACCGGGATTCAATCGCAGGTCCGTCCAGCCCGTAGCAAGTTGCTATACTGACTGAACTATCCCGGCCCTAACAGGGACATTACAGTTTTAATAACAAGCTAATGGTTAATTAATCCATCCTCATAGCATGCACATGTGTGATAACTGTGCCAGACAAACCTCCATCAAACTTAGCTGTTCTGTCCTGTTGGAATGGATCCAACTGTTATCACTTAGGAAGTGTCAGTGAAGTACTTTTTAAGTGTAGTATGTTTTGTATGTATAATTAATGGCAATGGTTTGAAGAGGAATATGTTGGTAAGGATCAAGTTATTAAAGTTCTGAGTGTTTGTCCTTGTGTGTGACTTGAACGAGCAGGAGTGTGAGATATGTAGTAGCAACTCTACTGATTACAAAGAATGCTCCATTCTTGGATGTCGACATTTTGCAGTCTGGTAGAAGTATGCTGACTACAGAGAAGCCTGCTGTCACCATCGTGTTATGGAGGCAGTAGATTGCTCTGAAATGTTGTTACACTTTACCAGACACATGGCGTTACAGTGTGGAGAGCATCTCCATAGTCACTGCCATGAGAACCTCGTATCTCTCTTTAATGACTACTGCCATGACATGTACATATGACAACACAAGACCACCATTGTATTATTCTTTTTTTCATTTTTTCTGTATAATTTCTTTATAACTTTGCTTTTTTCCATTTATTCTTTATTTTGTTCTTTCCCTTTCTCGTGCCTCTTTTCTTTTGGCGGGTATTGCATCTCAAAACAAATATACAGGACCCAAAACAAACATTTCCAAGAGGTGTGATGCCATTGCAGCAGAATTAATACTATCACCATCCAATATGCCTGTCTACCAAACTCCGTGGTATCAAATCCCGACATTTGCATGTCGATATATCCACCATTATTTCTAGAAAATTTACTGTCCCTTGTTTTAAATCACTACCAGGAACCAACAATCAGGACTGAAGTGTCCTTGGGTTTTTCTTCAGTCTCTGCAAGCCCAATTCTGGTATAGCACATGTGGTGGACACCGCAGGCTAGCCCACCCACGTAGCCAGGATAGTTTATTGCCCACATGCTACCTCCTTATAAACACTGAGACAGATTCGCAAGTGAAGTGGCTAGTGGAAAATTTCAGTCAGTGTGCGTGACGCAGAGTGAGTGTAGCAAGCAAGTGGCCGGCAATATACAGTGTGCACGCGGAGAAGTGGTGCTTACGTGTGTGTATTGTGTGTCGGGAATTACATACCAACCACAACCACAGCAGAAACCACACACATTAAAAGCAGACAATCCCTGATTTCCTACAACCCTTTCTGATTCAGAATGCACATTCATCTTACCATATCTCATTCTGCACTACATAATGCAAGCAGCTGGTGTAGTTTGTAATGTAATCATCGAATAAATAAATTATATTAAAAATTTTGATGGTCAATGTGCAAACTGTTCTATCAGTTACAGTTATATTGCTTTGTTTTCTCATTGCCAATGCAGTGTGTCTTGTAGGCAACAGCAACATTGTTTTTTAATATATTTATCCCATATTTGTTTATGTTCAGATTTATTCTGTGTTATTAATATAAGGGATGACCCTCAAAATAATAGTTCTATACTGTATTCTAGCATCATACGCCATATACATGCTGATATAATTGTGTTGACCCTAGTATAATAGTTCTGTACTGTATTCTAGCATCATGCAGTAGGTACATGCTGATTTTATTATGACTGGATCAGTGACAGCTGTCATGATAAATTACACTGTTGTGACCTAGATTTTCAACCATTGGATTTTAGCTACCTGAAAGTTAGGGGTTATATTGAACTTGTATTGTCCAAAATCAAATTCACATTACATGTTGTAGTACTGACTCCCAATGTGGAGTTTAACTGAAATCTGTTCAGTAGTTTTGGAGGAAAAAGACAGTGGAGACTAATGTGGCATTTTGCCAGTGCATTTATTTTATGCACACAATACAAGTCTGCCTGTTACAGTCTGTTGTGCAGATAGTGTATCTTTGTTTTGCCAGGTAACATTACTGCAAATCTCTATTCCCTCTCATACCGATGTCAAAGAGCATCGAGATCTGAAAGAAGAACTGGACCAGCTTGTTGGTTGTATCAATGGTCGCTTCACCACTTACACCTGGTCTCCCATTCGTTACATCTATGGCTGCGTGAGTCAGGATGAGTTGGCCGGTTTTTACCGTGATGCTGCTGTGGCTCTGGTGACACCTCTGCGTGATGGTATGACAGCTTTATTCTTGATGTGTAGAACGTATGAATACAGACGTTTACAATTCTGGACTTTTTATGTTGTAATATCATTTGTATTTGTCAAGCTTTTAGTTTATTGACTGTAGGTACCCAGTATGGCTCAGTCATTGTGCTGGATGATTGGTCAATCAAGGTTTGACACTTGATGGGGTAGAGGTCTCTTCTAGGTCCATAGTGGCTCTGGGCCCCACCAAATCTCCTTTTTATTTGCTGTTTTTAGCCTGTTTCCCCAGCAGTAGAGCAGCAAAGGGGTGAAGCTGACACCAACTTCTAGGCAGAAGGTTAACAGTGTATGGAGTTTACCTCCACTTCACTTTATGTTTTGAGGGTCTGGTGCTTAATTAAATAGAGAAACAAATGCATCTTTACGTTTTTTGTTATTTCCTTGTGTGAATGAAGAGGTAAGTGGTTACTTGAGCTTGAAAACTGCCCACTGTCGTATTTCTTTTACTAGCCATCCAAATGCAGGTGTTAAGATTTGGAAATCTAGGTCAGAGGCAGAAAGAACAAGTTTTTCTTAGCTCAGAAGGTGCCTGCACCTGCACCAAGGATTCTAATACATGGTAATTGAAAAGTCTCATGACCCATAATTTTTTTTTAAAATTTATAGTAATTTTATCAGTATTGGTAATAACATTGCAACAAGCAGATGTGCAAAACATATTGCAAGGGACTCCTGCCTCCTGCATTATAGTAACATATTGGACCTTTCAGTGTATATGTTGGAGCTCACAACACAAAGTTGCCTGAACTGAGTTTGTATCATACCGTTCAGTCAAATATGAAATTCTCATGCTGCTGAGTGCCACAGTTGTTTCTTCTGGTATGTGACACTCCCTCAGACACACCGAAGATCAAGACAGCAGGTTCATCTGAAATTTTGGTGTTTATGTACCACACCACGTGTATAGCATCCCATTAGACCATAACCTGAATACTCATCATATTAAGAGCTACTTATGTTGCAGATGATCATAGTTCTTCAAGCTGAGACCAGTTTCACACCGAACCCTTATTATTTTGCCAACCTCAGAATATGTTAGTGAAGTTTCAGATTAGTTCTGGGGTACTGTTATCAAGTTTCATTTGGGGTTGGTTATGTTGACAGAGCTGCATTTGTGATGGTTTCTTCAGGTAAATTCTGGAGTGGTACTGTACCTCCAGGGGACCGTGGTAGCACAGTGGTTAAGGATCTGTACTACAAATCGGAAGGTCCCTGGTTCGATCCCAGCTGGTGCCATTGGATTTTTCATTGACATAAAATCCGTCCAATCGCACTATGGCCCTGGGGTCCACTCAGCCTCTAACAGAAATGAGTACCAGGAGTCTTTCCCGGGGGTAAAGGCGGCCGGTGCATAAAGCTGACAACGTACCACCATTCTGTGCCGTTGTCACGAAATCTGGGAACCTTAAGTTCCTAGAACCCTCTGGGCCCCTCCTGGCCTGTAATGGGACTGCTTTACCTTTACTGTACCTCCAGCCTTCTGTCACACCCTTCCTCATCACAGTAATGCTGCAGTAGTCTCCTATGTTACTTATTGCAATATAACTCTAAGAGTTAATTCAGCATCACAAAATTACAGTACACAAGAATAACCAGGACTTCCAGCTGTCAGTTAAGTCACAGGCTGTGGCTGGCATCCAATTTCTGGCAGGGGCAAAGTTTATCTTTTCTTCACCATTTTTGGATGCCCCCCTCCAATTCATAAGTCCTTCTGTATGGTGGATGTTGGAGGATCTATTCTCAAGTTTAAAGCAGCCTGAGTATGATGGTGACTGCTCACATTGTTCCATTGCTGGATGTAAGAATGTATGGAGCCTCTCCTTTCTTAATTTTTTAAAATTTTTTTCCCCCCTCTCTGACTTCCTCTTCCTCATTCACTAAAATAACTGACTTTTGCCTCTAATTATGTTTTGTTTTTTCCCTGTTTTTATTTATTTTCCCATTTTACACATTCTGTTTGCTTCCAGTGCTTGTATTATCTTCCTGTTATTTTTCACTTCCATTGTGCATGTCTCAATTATCCACACAATTAGGTCACTCACAAGCACAGCAGTTCTCCTTTACTATTACAGAAATCTCTTAGTTTACATGCATAATTCGTCCTCAAAAACTTCCCATTAGATGAAAACTCATAACACACAAATTAATTTCCAATGACTTTTGGTGCCGTAAATTATAGTTGTTTTCAGAGGTCCAAAATGTCTTCCAAAAATATGCAGTTCACTGCAATACAGTGCATGGTGGGGTACCTAGGCATGAAAAAAATAACACCAGTGTTCATTTATTGTGTCTGAATCATTTTCCTAGGCAATAGTCAGTGAATAAACAATATTTATATAATTAAACTTCTGTGGAATAATATATAAATATTAGGTATTTTCCTTTTAATATTATGCAAAAAAATTCCGTAACATTTAATTGCTGTGAAGTTCGAACTTCTAATCAAAGCTAAGAGAGCAGTGAAAGGTGCTGCAGTGTTGCAGCTTCTGCACAGATTACCCATGGATATGACATTCTGCACATCTGTTAAAGTGTGGGAACTGAGGACAGCCAGTAAGAGGTGCTGGGAATAGCAGTCACTTTGCAAAAGAGAGGAACTCATGTAAGCAAAAACTGGTTTAGAAATTGGAAACCAGGTATTAATTTGTGCATCATAATGTCCGCAAAGCTCCTAAATCAATTGCTTGTACACTGAGGGATTACTGTATGTACAAAGTGTCCATCACTCTCTCTGAATTTTTTGTAGGCTTTCTGTAATACTAAGTTTTATCCTGATCTTGTAACTGCACGTCAATAGGAATGAACCTCGTAGCCAAGGAGTTTGTTGCATGTCAGATCAACCAGCCACCTGGTGTTTTAATCGTATCTCCATTTGCTGGAGCTGGTGAGACAATGCATGAAGCTCTGATCTGCAACCCATATGAGATCAATGAGGCAGCTGAGGTCCTTCACAGGTTTGTTCAGAATTGTCTTTGTGGTCTGTAAATGAGTGTGTCAGATGTGAAATGCAAAACTGTTCTGCTGTCACAAGACAGCGCTGTGGAAAATATAGTGAACACCTGCTTAAAGTGGACAGATTATTTGGTTTATGAAGTGTCTCCATTATTATGACGTTTGCAATTGTTGGTACGTGAAAAATTTATTAAAGGATTATACAACCGCACATTGTCATTTCTCACGCACCCATTTTATTTTGTCTTTTTTACTGGTTGTGTATGTTTGTCAGGTGAAATTGAAGTAGTGTGCAATATTGAATGTACTGAGTGCAGAATTTAATGGTTTATCTATGAGATTTCTCAAGTACAACCAACACACAATTTGCGAAAAAATCTATTAGACAGCAACTAGTGTTGGCCCTAAACTATGGGTCATCACCAGGCCATGACACAAGAATGTGAACCTATACAGAAAGTAGTTGCTGTTCTAATAAGTTTGTTCACAAATTGTGTGTTGTTTGTGAATGAGAACTTTTATATATATTATGATTGTTTTATTTGATTACTTATGAAGGACTGAAACAAACTAAATTAAAACTAATTAAATCATCATTAGTGCAAGCAGATTACTTCAGTTTGGAATGTACTGTAGTTCTGTTGATTCAGTAAAAATGTCTGGCTGTACACTGTTCATCAGCCATGGTTGTTCGTGGTGTTTTATCTTATTTCATAACAACAGTTCCTCCCTGGGGGTTAGAAAGTTTGGTATCATATTAGCTGTTTGGAGAATACGTTGAAACTTTTTGTTCTTTGTTTGTCTGTTTGTATCTCTTTCTGTCTTATTTAGTTAGGTATTTCTTCAAATTGAATGTGTAAAGAAGCCTTGAATCATTTCACAGTTTGGCATGAATGACTGTGAAATGAGATCTGTTATTTGAGAAAAAAATGTAAATTCGGAAGTGTATAGAAATAGTCTAAAGTGCTTAGTAGAAACTGTAACTTTTATATGGGTGAATAAAGTGGGCTGTTCTTGTTTCTACCGTAACAACAAACTGTTATCAATAAGTTAAGACTTTTTGACAGTGCTGTGACACATGGATGAAAATTGCTTTCTTTTGTATGTGTCTGTTGTCCTAATTCCTAAAAACTATGTTTTGGAAATTGGCTGTGTTTCCTTCATCAGATGAACATTGGCCCAGTCTTTTGGTTCATCATGGTTCACAGTTTGAGCATAGCTCAACCTAGGGGACCAGTCAAGGAGGTAATCTCACCTGGTGACAGATATAGAACTATTTCTGAAACATACAGACTTTGAAAAATGGAATGGTGGACAAGGTGAAAGAGCATAATCCACATGAAAGAACATACTAAACTACATATGCTGGTTACAATGGTGTGAGCTGTAAGCATAGCCTGAGCATGTAATTGAGTTCATATTCAATTCCCTCTTCACCTATCGGTAAGAGAGGTTCAACTAACTGAAGTGAAGATATTCAATGCAGTGCTGTGTTTACAGGGCTCTCACAATGCCTGAAGATGAACGGACATTGCGAATGAATTCTCTGCGTTGCCGTGAAAAGGCTAACGATGTGAACTTCTGGATGAGGTCGTTCTTGGAACAAGTGGGCTCCCAGATTGAGAAGGATACTGATGATATTAAATCTGTCACCATGTGTCCAGTGACAGTTGATGACTTTGAGGATTATCTTGCCAAGTAAGTTGCTGCATTGAAATGCATGGCAAATTGACGTTTCATCTTTATAATGTGAGGTCTACTGTTAGGTGTATAAATTTGTCCGTCATCAATGGATTGAACTTTTCACAGTACAATACTGTATCATGTGACAGTGTTGAGAACAGAGTACTGGGGAGAATAATTGGACTCAAAATGGGGTAAGTAACAGGAGACTGGAGAAAGTTGTGTGAAGAACATTATAATTTGTACTTCTTGCCATATGTGGTTACGATGACCAAATGAAGGTGTACGAAATGGGCGGAACATGTGACAGATATGGGGGGAAAGAGGAATGCATACAGGATCTTGGTGGGGGGAAATCTGAAGGACAGGGACAGCTTTCAAAAGCTGGGCATAGTTAGGAGTATTTTGCATGGAGAAACTGATCTTAAAGGGATAGGGCAGGAGGGTTGGGCTGCTTTAATTTGGTTCAAAATAGGGGCAAGAAAGGGGATGTTGTTGACACCGCATGTGTAAATATATTATTGGTCATTTATTTGGTACAGATTGAAGCTTCAAGGGCCTTCTTCACATTAACACTTTCCATATAATGTAAAAAGGTAAAGAGCATGCAGTGCTGCTTTTAATGTGTTTTAAAATGTGGATCCCAAACATATATAAGTTGACCCAGTTTCTTAAAATATCTGTTTAAAACCTGTTGGTTTTACTTTTTATTCTTGCTGTACTAATTGGAAAGAAGGAAAAGGAAAAATGGCTCACATCATGATGTTGTGTAAAGTAGAATATGCACATTTCCAGTTACATTGGACACTCACACAAAGTGGCACTCCTGCTAGATTATGATGGAACTCTTACACCAATTGCTCCACATCCAGACCTTGCAATTTTCCCACTGGAAACAAAGAATGTTCTACAGCGCCTGTCCAACATGCCAGATGTGTTTATTACGATTATCTCAGGGCGCAGCGTGGAAAATGTCATGCAAATGGTAATCTCTTGTTTTTACTTGTGCTGGGAAATAATACACAATTTGGCTGGATAAGTGTTAACTCTTTTGATGTTAATTAACCACTTACAGCAGGAAAGTATGTTGTTGTAGAACAGACATATAAAAAATTTGTGTCTGGTGTTATAAGAATGAATTTCTTTTGTTTGTAGTCCATATAACTGTTAATTTGACCTTTCCTGCTTGTTTGATCTCATGCCATATATTTCAGACATGATGCTTTATCTGTATGCGAAAGAAATAAATATATAAATAAAAATTTTTCAAGAGCATTGTGGCAGGAACTAGATGGAAGAGGAGGCTGGAATCTACAGTCTAATGGATGACATTTGATGCAGAAGAGGGTTTGGGTGCAAGGGCATGGGAGTTTCTAAAAAAGCATTGGGAACTAAAAACAATTTTTACTGAAATAGTGTGTAGTGTTGATTAGTGTGACCGCCTCTGTGGTCAAGTGGTCAGAGTTTCTGACTACAGATACAGAGGTCCCGGGTTCGATCCCCGGCGCTACCAGATTTTCTGAGTAGTAGTGGGTCTGGAACGGGGTCCACTCAGCCTCGTGAGCCTCGTGAGGTC